>Ga0153924_1000602_pt1 | contig 21727 bp, 22 predicted proteins | sample TSNJ008MetaG_FD_104709 | JGI IMG/M metagenome (GOLD analysis project Ga0153924, IMG submission 104709) | Attine ant fungus gardens microbial communities from New Jersey, USA - TSNJ008 MetaG | ecosystem: Host-associated > Fungi > Mycelium > Unclassified | place: USA: New Jersey, Wharton State...
ATATTGGCCCGGTGGCTCAGTTGGTTAGAGCGCCGCCCTGTCACGGCGGAGGTCGTGGGTTCGAGTCCCATTCGGGTCGTTTTATACTAAATTAACATATTGAGGGATCTTAGCTCAGCTGGGAGAGCATCTGCCTTACAAGCAGAGGGTCACAGGTTCGAACCCTGTAGGTCCCATTAGTCTGTGAAGACTATGCCGGCGTGGCGGAACTGGCAGACGCGCAGGACTTAAAATCCTGTGGTGGCAACATCGTACCGGTTCGATTCCGGTCGCCGGCATTGCATGAAATAGCACGTTTGTGCTATTTTTTGCAAATTAACTAACTGAATTAGTGCGTGTAGCTCAGCTGGATAGAGCGTCTGGCTACGGACCAGAAGGTCGGGAGTTCGAATCTTCTCACGCACGTTTTACACCTCTTTGCAGAAAGAGGGTTGGTTGTATAAAAATACTGACTTTAGTGATAGAGTCAGTATTTTTTTATCTTTAGAAATCACTACATTTTAAACAGTATAAATATTATTAGTATAATCATTTAAATTTATATTATAATAAATAATATATTTTCAACAAATCATCGTCTTAATCCCAGTTTGACTGAATTATATAATTATGGTATGATAAGCAAAATACGGTAGGAAAGAAGAGATATATAATGAACAAGCATGAATTTATAAATATTCTAAGGCAGCGTTTGATTACAGAATTACCTGAAAGTAGAGTTCAAGATCATATTTTGTATTATAGTGAATATATAGATAATGAAATCAAGTTCGGAAAAACGGAAGAAGAGGTTATCGCTTCTCTGGGTGACCCGAGATTGATTGCCAGAACAATTCTTGAAACAAGAGAACCAAATAATGATAGGCAGCGTTATGAAAATGAAGAACACAATAAAAAGACAAAAAGGACTAAGAATAGTAGTGTGCATGGGAAACGTAATGTTAACGTTTCATTTAATAGTAAAGAAATTAACTCTTCTTTTTTTAAAGTTATTTTAGTATTGATTGCGATTATAATAATTACGATATTAATTGGAATTATAGTATTGATATCTAAGCTGCTAGGTGCACTGCTTAGCCTTATTGCACCTATAATATTAATATTTATTATAATAGCTATTGTGACGCAGTTGTTTAGGAGAAAGTAAGAAATAAATAAGTTAGTTAATAATAAGGGTATTGCAAGGAGATTTAAGAACTTGCAGTGCCCATTAATTATCTTATAGAAATTATTATCAGACAAAGCAGTAGATGTAGTAATTTCATATAAGATAAAAAGTAGAACGGCAAAGGGGGGAACCTTTGCCGCTCTGAGGGGAGTATAAATAATTAATAAGGGGTTATATGTAAAAAGAATATATTGAAGGGTAATTCTCTTTACAGACATATTATATTCTATATGACAGAAAAAAGCAAGCAAAAAATAAAAATTTTTTTTAAGTATAAAATAAATTTTTTTTTAAGTATAAATTTTTTATAATAAGTAATAATAAAAAATGTAAGTAGTACATTTTAAGGAGGAAATAAAAATGGCAAAAAATAATTCAAACGAAACACAAAGCAGTACTAACACAACTTCAAAAAATAGCACAACATCTAAGAAGAATGCAACATCTAAGAATGCTCAAAATTATAATGATAATGGAACATCTAAGAATGCTCAAAATTATAATGATGATGCAACAACAACAAGCAAGAATCAGTAATTGTTGATAATTAAAATAAGTGTCCACATAGTGGGACACTTATTTTTTTGTCTTATAGGAAAGTACTACATTTCGTTCAATATTAGGAATGGAATCCTATAAGACAAAAAAGCGCTCCGCTAAGGATGCGCACTCACTTTCGCGGAAGAAATCCTCCCGTTAGTCGGATGCGTTCGGCGCGGGGATTGTGCAAAGCACAATCTTTGTTCTCTTATAAGAAAGTACTATGTTACGTTCTTCTCTAGATATTAATCCTAAAAGAAGAGGCAGGTAAATAAACTACCTTATGGAAAATGGGAACTACTGAAGAAAGTTTTAATAATATATTATATAGAATAAGATAAAATAGAAAAAGGTGATATAGTTGGAAACTCAGATAAATACGATAGCAGCCAAAGAAATAGATGGATATATCGAGAAGGGTGCAATTATTATAGATTTAAGGGATCAGTCAGCTTATAATAGATGCCATATAAGTAATTCGATTAATATTCCATATGATAATATAGATTATCAAGATTTTAGAAAATACAAATGTGAGGAAATTGTAATATACTGTGATAGAGGCGCAGTTAGCTTAATTGCAGCTAAGGAATTGACCAGAAGAGGTTATGATGTCAAAACGGTAATAGGAGGTATTCTGGCGTATAGAGGGAATCACTTGCAAAAATATTGACAATAAACAAAGAACCCTTTAATATAGTAGAATAAGAAAATAACATAGAAAAGAGAAAATAATGAATAGATACGAATTAGTTGCACCTTGTCATTTTGGTTTAGAGGCTATTTTAAAAAGGGAAATCATTGATTTAGGGTACGAGATATCCTTAGTTGAAGATGGTAGAGTTACTTTTATTGGAGACGATGAGGCTATCTGCAGAGGAAATATTTTCTTAAGAACAGCAGAGAGAGTTTTAGTCAAAGTTGGCAAATTTAGAGCAACAACATTTGAAGAGTTATTTCAAGGAACTAAAAATCTGGAATGGGAACATTTCCTGCCAGAGGAAAGCAAGTTTTGGGTAACGAAGGCAAGTTCCGTAAAGAGTAAATTATTTAGCAGTTCGGACATTCAAAGTATTGTTAAAAAAGCAATCGTAGAGCGGTTAAAAGGAAAATATAATGTATCCTGGTTTGCTGAAACAGGAAGTGAATATCCGATTAGAGTATTTATTAACAAGGATGAGGTTACGATTGCACTAGACTCCACAGGAGTTTCTCTGCATAAGAGAGGATATCGACAGATGACAGCTAAAGCGCCTATTTCCGAAACTTTAGCAGCAGCTTTAATTATGCTTACTCCTTGGAATAAGGATAGAATTTTAATTGATCCCTTTTGTGGGAGTGGAACTTTTCCGATAGAAGCAGCAATGATAGCAGCAAATATTGCACCTGGAATGAACAGGGAGTTTACAAGCGAAACATGGACGAATATCATTGATAAACCTAAATGGTATAATGCCATTAATGAGGCAAATGACATAATGGATGATCAAATAGATGCTGATATACAAGGATATGACATAGATGGCGAAGTTATCAAGTATGCAAAAAAGAATGCACTGGATGCAGGAGTAGATCATCTAATCCATTTTCAAGAGAGATCTGTTAATCAGTTGAGTCATGCTAAAAAATATGGATTTATTATTACCAATCCGCCATATGGAGAAAGATTGGAAGATAAGGCAGCATTGCCCGAACTGTATAAAACGATAGGAGAACGATATAAACAACTTGACAGCTGGTCAGCTTTTATAATCTCCTCCTATGAGAATGTAGAAAGAGATATGGGAATGAGTGCTGCAAAAAACCGTAAAATATATAATGGTATGATAAAGACATATTTTTATCAATTTATGGGACCTAAGCCACCAAAGAGAAAGAATTAGATGCAGATATGTAATGGGAGTTAAAATGAAGAAAAAGATTTTCGGTTTATTAATAAGTATAATAGGCTTAGTAGGAGCGGTAATCATCTATAAAAACGTGGTTATCGCGGAATACGTTAAGAATGATTATGCATTAGACAAGACCTCCAAACAGCGGGAAGTTATAGCTGCCCAATCTATTAATCGTCAAGAGATAAATATTATCGTAGACGGGAAAAATTATCAGTCTGAGAATGGCAGTTTATATATGGGAGATACTTTTAATATGATGATTCCCGTTGATATGATTGGGGATGCTTTTGATTGTTCCGTTCACATATACGATAATGAGAAATTATTGATTGAAAAGGGTAAAACAGTAATAGAGGCTACAATAAACGAAAAGGCAATGCGTGTTAATGATAAAACAATTATGTTAGAAGAAGCTGTTATATGGAAAGATGATTTATTATTTGTATCTATGGAGATTTTTGAGAAAGGGCTGGGTTACAGTCAGTCTTGGGACAGCAATGCAAATTGTCTTATAGTAATGAATAAAAATGAAGAAATTGAGACATTGCCATATTACTATAATTATGTAGAGAAAGGCAGAATAGGAGAGGCTAAGGATCAAGGCGATTATGGTACATGCTGGTCTTTTGCCACGTTGACTGCAATTGAAACTTCGCTTATGCCACAAGAAAAATTGGATTTTTCGAGAGAGCATATGACATTGGCCAATTCTTTTCAGACAGATTTATATATGGGCGGAGAGTATATGATGGCATTGGCGTATTTAACTGCGTGGCAGGGGCCGGTGTATGAGAGTGAAGATGCATACGGAGATGGCTATACTCCTAAGGATTTAGAGGCAAAAAAGCACATTCAGGAAGTTCAGATAATGGATTCTAAAGATATAGAGATGATTAAGAAGACAGTATTTAAATATGGAGGTGTTCAAAGCTCTTTATATACCTCTTTAAGCTATTCTACAAGTTCTTCCTACTATTATAATAAGGACACCTATGCATACTGTTATATTGGTGAAGAAAAGCCAAATCATGATATTGTGATCATTGGCTGGGATGATAATTATTCAAAGAATAACTTTACTATGGAAGTTGAAGGAGATGGTGCATTTATATGTAGGAATAGCTGGGGAGAAAAATTTGGGGATCAAGGTAATTTCTATGTGTCCTATTATGATACGAATATTGGGGTACATAACATAGTATATACAAGAATAGATGATCCGGATAACTACAATAATATATATCAGACAGATTTATGCGGGTGGGTCGGTAAGTTAGGCTATAAATCAAATGAAACGGCTTATTTCTCAAATGTTTATACGGCAAAGAATAAGGAGCAATTAGCAGCAGTAAGCTTTTATACAACGGAAAAAAATGCGGAATATGAAGTCTATGTATGTAAAAATTTTAATGGCAAAAAGAGCTTAAATAGTAGAGGAGATCCGGTCGCGGTTGGAAAATTGAGTAATTTAGGCTACTATACGATTGACTTAGACAAAGAAATTCTACTGGAAAAAGGTGAAAAATATGCGGTCGTGGTTAAAATGTATACACCTAATTCTACAAAACCAATTGCGATTGAATATAGTGTCGATTATCAAACAGCAAATGTTGATATTTCAGATGGTGAGGGGTATTATAGTTTGAAGGGAACGAGTTGGGAAAGAGCAGAAGACAGTGACTTTAACATATGTTTGAAAGCATTTACGAATAATATAAAATAAGGAGACAAACTTATGAAAAGAATAATATTTGCAACTGGAAATGAAGGAAAGATGAAAGAAATCAGAATGATATTATCTGATTTGAATATAGAACTGTTATCTCTTAAGGATGTGGGGATTAGTGCAGATATTGTTGAAGATGGTGATACTTTTGAAGATAATGCCATTATTAAGGCAAAAACTATTATGGAACTGACCGGAGAGCTGGTTTTAGCAGATGATTCAGGGTTAGAGGTAGATTATATAGGTAAAGAACCAGGCGTGTATTCGGCGAGATATTTAGGTGAGGATACACCTTATACGGTTAAGAATAAAAGTATAATAGACAGGCTGGAAGATGCCAAAGGAGACGAAAGGAGTGCCAGATTCGTCTGTGCGATAGCAGCGGCATTTCCGGAGGGGAAGATAGTTACAACAAGGGGGACGGTGGAAGGTATCATAGGTTATGAAGAAAAGGGAGAGAATGGTTTTGGTTATGATCCAATTGTATATGTGGAAAAATACGGAATGACTACAGGTGAAATGTCACCTGAATTTAAAAATAAAATCAGTCATAGGGCAATCGCATTAAATTTAATGAAAAAGCAATTAAGTGATATATTAGTATAATATTGCAATTTGAACTTAGCGAGAACAAAGTAGTATAATTACTATATGGGAAAGGAGTACCGCATTTGGTTTTTACGCATTTGCGGCAATATCGCAAGCTAGTATGCGGTATGCAACGGGTATATAAATGAAAATATTAATTGTAAGCGATACACATGGGCATCATGAAAATTTGGAAATCGTATTAAGCAGAGTTAAGCCGATTGATTTTATGATTCATTTAGGAGATGGTGAAGGCTGTGAAGATTACATACGTTCCATCGCAGAATGCCCGTTATACATCGTTGCAGGCAATAACGACTGGTTTACCAATCTGGATAAAGAAATGACACTGGCAATTGGTAAGTATGATGTTTTTCTAACACATGGACATTACTATTATGTAACTGTGGGGTTAGAGAATCTACTTAATGAAGGTCGGGCCAGAGGAAAAGATGTAATCATGTTTGGGCACACACATAAACCATTACTAAAGTATTATGATGATGTCACTATATTAAACCCAGGTAGTTTATCCTACCCCCGTCAAGAGGGAAGAATTCCGACTTATATTATTATGGAGATAGATAGAAATGGAGAAGCACATTACACATTAAACTATCTTCGTAAATAAGAAAAGGCTATAAATACTGCAATTGGGCTTGTTTGGGTAGTAGGACAAAAAAAACAAAAAAGTTGTTGACAATGCAATATCATTATTATATAATAATTCTTGCGTTGTGAAGAAATATAAGTAATAATGCGGTTGAAAATAGAAAACGGGGTGTGGCTCAGCTTGGCTAGAGCGCTTGATTTGGGATCAAGAGGTCGCAGGTTCGAATCCTGTCACCCCGACTATATATGCGGGTGTAGTTCAATGGTAGAACACTAGCCTTCCAAGCTAGATATGTGGGTTCGATTCCCATCACCCGCTTTGTTTAACTATAGCAGTTAAATATGTGTTCGTAGCTCAGCAGGATAGAGCAACGGCCTTCTAAGCCGTGGGTCGGGGGTTCGAATCCCTTCGAGCACGTTGCAGGGTAATCCTGATAGTCTATGGTGGATATAGTTCAGCTGGTTAGAGCGCCAGATTGTGGTTCTGGATGTCGAGGGTTCGAATCCCTCTATCCACCCTTATAGCAAAAGCAAATAGTGATGGGCTATCGCCAAGCGGTAAGGCACAGGACTTTGACTCCTGCATTCGCTGGTTCAAATCCAGCTAGCCCAGTTTGAAATTGTATTTAGTATAAATTTCAAAATAGGTAAAATAATATATAATCCGGAGCATTAGCTCAGTTGGTAGAGCACTTGACTTTTAATCAAGTTGTCCGGGGTTCGAATCCCCGATGCTTCATCTGCGGATGTGGCGGAACTGGCAGACGCGCTAGACTTAGGATCTAGTGGGAGACCGTGCAGGTTCAATTCCTGTCATCCGCATTAGAAAGACTCAAAGCTTAGGTAATACTTAGGCTTTGAGTCTTTTATTATTATGTTCAGTAAACATATTCTTTGTATTTATCACATTTTTTGGAAGTTGTTTATAATAAGGCTGATAGAATCGGGTGCAATTTCTTTCTATTTACATTTTTATGATTAGAATGAGCATTTTTATTGATGTAATTGATCCGGCAATGTGTCTTGGAAAAGGAAAAGGTGTATTACTCAATTCACCACAAATTTCTGATGTAAATCATATAAAAGGAATCCTTAGTGAAATAGGGATAAAACAGGTACAGAAATGGAAGGAAATGATATTCGAATGACCGTAGCATTAATTCAAGCAGGATTAATAGCTGAAGGAGAATCGAAAATATATGGCGTTAGACATATGTATAGAGGCTATGATGATTTTATAGAGAAGTTAACAATGTTAGGTGCAGATATAAAAGTATGTGAAGATGAAAATGCCTGGTGACAGTGAAGAACATGCTGTAAATGAAAACAAGTAATTATAAAATGGAAGATACTAATTATATTGTACTCAGATAATTATTCTGATATTCCGGTTGATAAGTAACATCTTCTCCAAACCAATCGGGAGGAATAAAACAGACAGCCTCTTCTTCAGAGCAAAATTCGACCTCAATTAGGACTAAAGACTCAAACTTCCCAGAAAAAATATCCAATTCGGCAATCAAATTATCTTCTAAAGGAATCTTATAACGAACTTTGCTTATGATGTTGCCATCAGTCTTTTTAATAAGGTGGTGGTAACTTTTTTTATCTAAAGGCAGATTATATTCTTCTCTGCTTAAAAACCCAATAGATTTATATGTCAAATAGTATTCATTATCCTGTCGTCTGATCCGAACAACAGGTTCCGTACACAGATACCCTTGTTCAATTCTAAGACTATCATATTGTTCCAGCCTTTTAGGGATCGACTTCACTAAAAATTTCCGTTCTATTTCCATACAACATTCCTCTCCATAAATATTAGCAACATATTGTTTCATTTCATTTATTAGAGTATAATATAAAAAGGTATAAAAAAGCAACAATAAAAGAAAAGGAGAGTAAATATGTATAAAGTTCTGGCATTTTTTGCAGATGGATTTGAGGAGGTAGAAGCATTAGCTGTTGTAGATCTGCTGCGAAGAGCAGATGTTCGGGTAGATATGGTTTCAATTATGAGTGATAAATTGGTTACAGGTGCACATAACATCGTAGTTCAGTGTGATAGTTTAATAGAAGAAACAGATTTTGAGACAGCAGATATGATATTCTTGCCAGGGGGTGGTCGGGGAGCCATCAGGTTAGGAGAATGTAAGATATTAACAGACTATATTTTACAATATCATCAGCATGGAAAACGGCTTGCAGCAATCTGCGCCGCACCTAGAGTCTTCGGGTCATTAGGTATATTAAGTGGAAAGAACGCGACTTGTTACCCAGGGTTTGAGGACAAGCTTTTAGGGGCAAAGCATATCGGGGGTAATGTAGTTACCGATGGAATGATTACAACATCCAAAGGGATGGGAACGTCGATAGACTTAGGATTAGAATTGGTTTCGATTTTGGTTAGTCCGGAAGAGTCAGAAAAACTGGGTCGGACAATTCAATACAAATAGGAGGATAATCCATTGGATATTTCGGAAGTAGGACAGTTAGCGAAGAAGATAAAAGCGAATGTAAAGAAAGTTATCATCGGAAAAGATGAAGTAATCGATATGATGATTATCGCCATGTTTTGTGAAGGACATGTGTTACTGGAAGATGTACCGGGAAGCGGAAAAACGATGTTGGCGAAAACATTGGCAAAGTCAATAGACGGTAATTTTAAAAGAATCCAATTGACGCCGGATTTAATGCCGACAGATATCACAGGCGTCAACTATTTTAATATGAAGACAGCTCAATTTGAATTTATCAAAGGACCGGTATTTGCCAATGTTCTGATTGCAGATGAAATCAATCGTGCCACACCTAAAACGCAGTCCGGTTTACTGGAAAGCATGGAAGAAAAGCAAGCGACAATTGATGGAAAAACCTATCAGTTAGATCGGCCGTTTATTGTAATTGCGACACAGAATCCAATTGATACCCAAGGTGTATTTCCACTGCCGGAAGCCCAGATTGATAGATTTTTAATGAAGCTGAATATGGAATATCCAAACCATGAGGATACGATTGGTGTACTTAAGACACATATTTCTGAGCAAGTATTGGAGCATACAGAATCGGTTACGACACTTGCGCAGGTTGTTGAGGCAGCAGATGCTGTGAATAGCGTGCAGGTGCATGATGACTTAATCGAATATGTCGTGGACATTATTGAAGCTACAAGAAAGAGCAATGATGTGATGTTAGGTGTCAGCAGCCGTGGCGGCTTGGCATTATTAAAAGCAGCAAAGGCAGCAGCGGCGGTTGCTGGGAGAGATTATGTCATTCCAGATGATATAAAAGCAGTAGCGGTTTATGTTTGTGCACATAGAGTGATTATGAAAAGCAGTCTGCAGATAAAAAAGGATGCAGCAGTTCTATTTATACGGACACTGTTAGAACAGATAACAGTTCCTACAGAAGAGCAGTTGCAAAATAATAAGCAGTAGGAACAGGCAGCAGTCACCAATAGGATAAGATACAGGAGAAATGCGTATGACAGGATATATTAATATCATTATATGGATTGTATTGGGACTGGTTGGAATTGCTTTACTGGTCGGTTTATTGCTTATTCTATATAATGGGTCGAAGGTCATTAGTATAAAGCGGCTTAAATATCAAAGGTATTTTAGTGAAGAAGGTGTATATGAAGGAGAGCCGCTTTATTTAATAGAAGAATTAGCAAACCATTCTTTTTTACCGATGTTTCATGTAGATGTGGAATCGCATATCACATCGAAGATTAAATTAGATGGATGCTATGGACAGGATGCTGTAAATCAGCATTTCATCAGCAGATTTACAATTATGCCCTTTACATCAATCAAGAGAAAACATCATGCAGTGGCATTAAAGAGAGGTTATTATGAATTAGAGACAGCAAAAGTGGAATTTGCTGGAATGGATTTATTTTTAGAAAGCAAAGCCAGGCTGTATGTATATCCCAGAGAACTAAAAACAGAAGAAGAGCAGAACGTGAACCGATATCTACAATACGATGCAAGGACAAGACTTCCGCTTATTGTCGATCAGTTTTCTTTTATGGGTATTAGGGATTATATGAGAGGCGATCCGTTTAATGCAATTAATTTTAAAGCCAGTGCTAAACGTGGTTTATTCATGGTGAATGATAAAGGTTATCTTTTAGGCAGACAGATTCAAGTTTATGTAAATTTTCAAATGCCGGAAAAAAGTATGGAGCTTACACGATTTGAGCAGTTAATGGAACGTGCATTGGCAAATGTATCCTATATTCTTAGAGGTGCCATTAATAAAGGTTATAAAATTGGATTTAGTTCAAACAGTCGAATGGTAAATGGGGCCAGATATCTAAAATTTCCAATGCACACCGGTAAAACGCATTATAAGGAATTGTTAAGGGAATTAGCATTGGTTAGAGTTATATATGGAAATTCATTTGTTTCAGTTATCGATATGGATATCAATGATTGTATTTCATCTACCGATATCTATATTTTATCAGCCTATCTGGATGAAAGTATCGATAATAGAATTGAAATACTGAAAAATATGGGTAATACAGTGTCAATTATAATGCTTGAGGAAGGATAAACAATGCCAAAACCATTTAAAAATATCATATTATATATATGGAAATTTATTTCATCAAAAGATGACTTATGGGTCATTCTTCGTGCAGCAGTAATGACAATCGCTGCAATGGTTTTACACATATTGTTTTTAGGTGCTCCGGCTGATTCTAAGCTGCGTATGTATTGTAGTTTGGGACGGACCATATTTATAATATTGGCACTATTACAGATAAGACATTTCAATAAAAAAGGAACATTCAGTAATGGACTTAAAAAAATAGCGAAGAGAGTTGGTAAGTTGATAAAAAGTGTTTATCGACTGATTAGCCAATTTGAGCTGGTAAAAGGGAGAAGGTCCAATCTTAAGTTAAAAACAGAGGGATACACCGACAGTCAGACAGCATTAGAAAAGAGAAGACGCAGCGGACACAAAAGGTTTAAATCAAAGCCGTGGAATAAAATGGATGAAAAAGAGAGAGTTAGGTATCTATATGCAAAGCGGGTATTTAAGTGGATGAAAAAGGGATATGAGATTGATGAGAGTGATACACCGAATGAAATTGCTCAGAAGTCCGCTGCATGGCCAGAGGGGGGTATAGAGAGTGAAAAACTGATTCATGCTTATAACAGAGTCAGATATAATGACAATTGTATAATAGACGAGGAGATTACTAATATCTATCAATAATCCAGGTAGAAGGCACAAATTCCAATATTGTGAAAAAAGATGGTGACAACCTTTAAATGGTATGATATAATGATTTACTGTTGTAAAGTATATTCTAAATACAACTTTATATATAGAAGGAAATACAAAAGTAACCATATATCAAGGAGGATAATTCAAAATGCGTTTACAAAAAGTTGAAAGTTTAGAAAACAATATGGCGAAACTTACAATAGAAGTGCCGGTTGAAGAGGTAGATAAAGCGATAGAAAGTGCATACCAAAAGCAAAAAGGTAAAATCAGTGTTCCCGGTTTTAGAAAAGGAAAAGTACCGCGTGCGATGGTGGAAAAAATGTATGGTACAGGGATTTTCTATGAAGATGCGGTAAACGAGATGATTCCTAATGCATATTCCGATGCAGCAGTTGAAAGTAAGCTTGATATTGTGGCTAGTCCTGATATAGATGTAGTTCAGATTGAAAAAGGAAAAGAATTTATTTTTACTGCTGAAGTTGTATTAAAGCCAGAAGTTGAATTAGGTGAATATAAGAACATCAAAGTGAAGAAGCAAGATGTAAAAGCAACAGCAGCTGATGTTAACGTGGAGTTGGATAAAATTAGAGAGCAGAATTCCAGAATGATTAATGTGGAAGACAGACCGGTTAAAGATGGTGATGAGACAATTATTGATTTTGAAGGATTTGTTGACGGAGCAGCTTTTGAAGGTGGAAAAGGAACAGATTATGCATTGAAAATTGGTTCTCATTCATTTATTGATACGTTTGAAGAGCAGCTGATTGGAAAGAATATAGGCGAAGAAACAGAAGTAAATGTTACTTTCCCTGAGAATTATCAAGCGGAAGAATTAAAAGGTAAACCAGCAATGTTCACAGTAACAGTGAAGGAAATTAAAGAAAAAGAGCTGCCAGAATTAGATGATGAATTTGCACAGGATGTTTCTGAATTTGATACATTAAAGGAATATAAAGCAGATATCAAAAAACAAGTTGCTGAGAAAAAAGCAAAAGCGGCTAAGACAGAAGTAGAAAATGAAGCAATTGATAAAGTAATCGAGAATTCTAAGATGAACATCCATGACAAGATGATTGATGCTACAGTAAGAAATATGACGGATGAATTTGCTAACAGAATTCAGTCTCAGGGTATTTCATTAGAGCAGTATATGCAGTTTACAGGAATGACCTCGGATGGTTTATTAGAACAAATGAGACCACAGGCCGTTAAGAGAATACAGAGCAGATTAGTTTTAGAAGCGATTGCTGAAAAAGAAAACATTGAAGTATCTCAGGAAGATATAGATAAAGAATTAGAAAATATGGCTTCTATGTATCAGATGGAAGTTGATAAGCTAAAGGAAATGGTTGGCGAAACTGAATTAGAAAGCATTAAAAAAGACATTGCAGTTCAAAAGGCTGTAGATGTAGTTTCAAATAATACAACAGAAGAAGAGTAGTATACCCTGGAAAGAGCAGAAAGTAGTAATTTCCGATAAGATAAAAGTATTGATTAACGGGAGTGCAGCAACTTAGTTGTAATACTCCCAACAGTTCTATATAGAAGGGAGTTTTTAAAATGAGTTTAGTACCATATGTCATTGAACAGACAGGAAGAGGAGAGAGATCTTATGATATCTATTCCAGATTATTAAAAGACAGAATTATATTTCTGGGAGAAGAAGTGAATGATGTTACTGCCAGCTTAATCGTTTCACAATTACTATTTTTAGAATCAGAAGATCCGGGAAAAGATATCCAATTATATATTAATAGTCCTGGTGGTTCCGTAACCGCCGGAATGGCTATTTATGATACAATGCATTATGTTAAATGTGATGTATCCACAATTTGCATGGGTATTGCAGCCAGTATGGGATCATTCCTATTGGCAGGTGGTGCAAAAGGCAAGAGATATGCATTGCCGAATGCAGAGATTATGATTCACCAGCCGGCAGGCGGTGCACAGGGTCAGGCAACCGAGATTATAATTGCTGCCGACCATATTTTAAAGACAAGAAAGAAACTAAATGAAATATTGGCTCATAATACAGGTCAACCAATTGAGGTTATTGAAGCAGATACCGAAAGGGATAATTTTATGGATTCCAAAGCGGCTTTGGCATATGGGTTAATTGATAGTATTATTGAAAGCCGATAGTTAGGAGGAGTTATATGTCTACTAGAAAAGAGACAGATAGTAACATAAGATGCTCATTTTGCGGAAAAACACAAGACCAGGTACGAAAAATAATTGCAGGGCCGGATAGTACATTTATTTGTGACTGCTGCGTTGACGTTTGCATTGAAATTATAGAAGAAGAATTTGAGGATTATGAAGAGCAGGATTTAGAGATTAATCTTTTAAAGCCAAAAGAAATTACTAGTATTTTAGATGAATATGTAATCGGCCAGGACGAGGCCAAAAAAGTCCTGTCTGTAGCTGTATATAACCATTATAAGAGAGTTTTGGCGAATAAAGATTTAGACGTTGAACTGCAGAAAAGTAATATATTAATGTTAGGACCAACCGGTACAGGAAAAACATTTTTGGCTCAGACCTTAGCCAGGCTTTTGAATGTTCCGTTTGCAATTGCGGATGCAACTGCTCTTACAGAGGCTGGATATGTAGGTGAAGATGTTGAAAATATTTTACTTAAAATCATCCAGGCTGCAGACTATGATGTGGAGAAGGCCCAACTAGGCATTATATATATTGATGAAATTGATAAGATTACCAAAAAATCAGAGAATGTCTCTATTACAAGAGATGTATCCGGTGAAGGTGTACAGCAGGCGCTGCTTAAAATTATTGAAGGAACGGTTGCAAACGTGCCTCCTCAGGGTGGACGAAAGCATCCGCAGCAGGAATTTATCGAGATCGATACTACCAATATTTTATTTATCTGTAGTGGTGCCTTTGATGGGTTAGAGAAGATTATTGAACAAAGATTGAATCAGAAATCCATTGGTTTTAATAGCGCCATAGCAGAGAAAAAGGATGCCCATATTGATAAGATGTATAAGGAAGTAATGCCTCAGGACTTGATTAAATATGGATTGATTCCGGAGTTTATCGGACGTGTACCGGTTACGGTTGCACTCCAGACATTAGATGAAGAAGCGATGGTGAAAATTTTAAAAGAACCCAAGAACGCCATAGTGAAACAGTATCAGAAACTTTTGGGCATAGATGAAGTGGAACTGGAATTTACCGATGAGGCGTTGGCGGAAATTGCGAAAAGATCTCTGCAGCGCAAGACCGGAGCCAGAGGACTGAGAGCTATAATGGAAGAAACAATGATGGATGTTATGTATGAGGTTCCATCAGAGGATAATGTATTAAAATGTATCATTACGAAAGAGGCAGTTTTAAAGGCAGAGAAACCAGAGCTAATCTATAATACTGAAGATTTAGATACAAAGATTAAAAAAGTGAAAAAGAAAATAGAAAAAAATAGTGAAATAGCTTAAACAGTTTAATATGCAGATTTATATTTTCGCAGTTTTTATAGGGAATATATAAATCTGTATTTATTATCTTACGGGAAATTACTACATATTTTTAAAAGATTGATTTCGATAAGATATATATATGGAGGATTTTTATGATAGTAGAAAAGATAATAAGTATGCCAACAATAGCACTTAGAGGAATGACAATTCTTCCTGGCATGATCGTTCATTTTGATGTAAGTCGTAAAAAATCAATTAAGTCTTTAGAGAAATCTATGGTACAGGATCAGATGGTATTTGTAGTAACTCAAAAGAAGATTGAAGTTGACAAGCCATCCATTGAGGATTTATATAAAATAGGGACAATTGCGAAGATTAAGCAATTGATTAAGATGCCCAATAATATTGTAAGAGTATTGGTAGAAGGAACTGGTAGAGGAGAGCTTATCAATTTAGAAGATAATGATTCTTTAGAAGCTGATGTCTGCTGCTTAGAAGATATCACCGATGATATGGAATACACGATGAAAGAAGCACTTATGCGGACACTGAAAGAATTAATAAACAGTTATACGTTAAGTAATGCTAAGTTCAGTAAAGAGATTGCGAAAAAGCTGTTAGAAATAGAAGATTTATTTGAACTACTCAATCAGACATCAATCAATATACCAATGCCATATAGTAAAAAGCAGATATTTTTGGAAGCATACGATAGTGTAACACAATACGAAATCATTACCAGACAATTACAGGACGAAATTGAAATAAATACAATTAAAAAGGATTTGCAGGAAAAGGTAAAAGAACGAATCGACAAAAATCAAAGAGAGTATATTTTAAGGGAGCAGATGAAGCTAATTCGGGAAGAGTTGGGAGAAGATAACACTGATACGGATGTAGATACATTTAATAATGAATTGAAAGTATTGAAAGCAAAAAAATCAATTAAAGACGGTATTCAAACTGAAATCAACAGATTTAAGAGTTTAGCTCCGAATTCATCAGAGAGCAGCATCCTTCGCACTTATATTGAGACATTGTTAAGTATGCCGTGGGATAAAACCAGCAAAGATAATAAAGATCTAAAAAATGCAGCCAAGGTATTAAATGAAGACCACTATGGACTGGATAAAGTAAAAGAAAGAATGTTAGAATTCTTAGCGGTCAGGAATTTGACCAATGCCAAAGGAAATAGCCCGATTATCTGCCTTGTTGGACCGCCTGGTGTGGGTAAGACATCAGTTGCAAAATCCGTTGCAAGAGCGATTAATAAAGAATACATCCGGATATCTTTTGGCGGTGTCAGAGATGAAGCTGAAATTAGAGGACATAGAAAGACATATGTGGGTGCAATGCCGGGACGTATCGCTGCCGGACTAAAGCAAGCCGGTACAAAAAATCCCCTGATGTTGTTTGATGAAATAGATAAATTAGGAAGTGATTATAAAGGCGACCCATCTTCGGCACTTTTGGAAGTGTTGGATTCTGAGCAAAATAGCAAATTTAGAGATCACTATGTAGAACTTCCGATTGATTTATCTGAGGTTTTGTTTATCGCCACGGCGAACGACGTCCAGACGATACCAAGACCGTTACTTGATAGAATGGAATTGATTGAGGTAACCAGTTACACAGCAAATGAAAAAGAACATATTGCAACAGATCATCTGATCGGAAAGCAGATTAAAAACCACGGCTTAACAGAAGAACAGCTTACTATCAGCAATAAGGCACTTCGAAGTATAATCGAGAAGTATACGAAAGAAGCGGGGGTAAGAAGTCTGGAGCGGCGAATCGGTCAAATCTGCAGAAGAGCGGCAAGAGAGATTGTCGAAGAAAAAAAGGAAGTTGTCAAAATTACAGACAGCAATTTATGTAAATACTTAGGGAAAGAAATTTATGTACCAGACGAATTGAACGAAAAAGATGAAATCGGTATCGTTACAGGATTAGCATGGACCAGTGTTGGTGGAGATACCTTACAGATTGAAGTAAATGTGATGGAAGGAAAAGGTGTAATCCAACTGACCGGTAAACTTGGGGACATTATGAAGGAATCTGCACAGACGGCACTTAGCTATATCAGAAGTATTGCAGCTAAGTATGAGATAAAGGCAGATTTTTTCATGGAACACGATATCCATATCCACGTTCCCGAAGGTGCAGTGCCAAAAGATGGTCCGTCAGCCGGAATTACAATGGCAACAGCTATGTTATCAGCTATCACGAATACTCCGGTTAGTGCCGAAATTGCTATGACCGGAGAGATTACACTTAGAGGAAGAGTTTTACCAATAGGAGGCCTAAAAGAAAAAATACTGGCAGCCAAAATGTTAGGTATTAAGAAAGTCATTGTTCCAATGACAAATAAGCGCCATGTTGCTGAGATAGCAGATGAGATAAAAAAGGGTATTAAAATCATTTTTGTGGATACAATGCAGGAAGTAATAGAACATTCATTCATAAAAGAAGAAAGGTAAGTTAAGACGTATGGTTATTAAGAGTGTAGAATTAGAAACAGTATGTGGAATTACCAGTACAATACCAGAAAATGATATGCCGGAGATTGCATTTTCGGGTAAATCTAATGTCGGAAAGTCTTCATTGATTAACGCTCTGATTAATCGTAAGTCATTAGCCAGAACTTCTTCTCAACCGGGTAAAACACAGACAATCAATTTCTATAATGTAAATCAGGAAATGTATTATGTGGATCTGCCCGGTTATGGCTATGCCAAGGTATCTTTAGAAATCAAGGCAAAATGGGGTAAGATGATCGAAAAATATCTACAAAAATCCAAACAGTTAAAAGCAGTGTTTTTATTGATTGACATCCGCCATGAGCCAAATGAAAATGATAAAAATATGTATGACTGGATTGTACATAATGGCTTTGATCCAATTATTATAGCGACGAAATTGGATAAAATCAAAAGAAGTCAGATACAGAAACAGATAAAGTTAATTAAGACAAAACTCAATGTTAAACCGGGAACAACTGTAATTCCATTCTCAGCGTCTACAAAACAAGGAAGAGAAGAAATATGGGATACGATAGAAGAGATAACCAAGGGAGAGATGTAATATGGCGATGGATTCAGCCACACTATATAAACTAGTTATATTGTATATGTTAAATAGAGTAGATTTTCCTTTAACGAATGCACAAATATCAAGTTTTTTCCTGGAGAAGAACTACACCAACTATTTTACACTGCAGCAAGTATTAAATGAATTGATAGAGACAGATCTGCTGTCAATCAACACTGTACGAAATACGACTTATTATCATGTAACAACAGAAGGCTATGAGACATTAGAGTTTTTTGGAAATAAGATTCCCGGTGCGATTGTTGATGATGTAGATACTTATCTCATTGAGAATAAATACGAACTAAGGAATGAAGTAGGTACAATATCTGATTATTATAGATCTTCTACACAGGAATATATCGTACATTGCCAGGTGAAAGAAGGAAAATCCACCTTAATTGAAATCAATCTTGCGGTGACCACCAGGGAAGAGGCTGAAATGATGTGTAATAACTGGAAAGATGCCAGCCAGGAGATATATGCCAATGTAATTTCGCAGTTAGTAAAATAATATAGCTTGGAAGTTCAAGCAGTGTATAAATCGTTTTCTAAGACTTATATCAAATACATTATAAAGAAACCAATTATTATATAGAATCATCTGAACCGTCAGATAATTTAGAGGATATTATGAATTTTGAACGCGTACAATAAATTGCAAAATATCATCAAATATTTCACTTTGATTCGATTCATTAAATAATTCATGGCGTCTGCCGGGATATAAAAAAGAGGAAACATTTATATATCCGACATTTTTCATATGAGAGACGGCTTCTAGGAACTTTTTGTCGCTGACCCGGCATGGATCATCACCGCCGGAAATAAAATGGATAGGCAGTTCAGCGTTTGCCATTCGCCATCCTTTTCTGGAATAAACGGTAGTGATTAAGCTTAATAAGCAATAATACCCGTTTAATGTAAAAGTAAATCCGCATAGTTTATCCGAATTATATTTTTCGGATATTGTTTTATCAGTACTTAACCAGGCATTGTCAGAGCCTTCGGAAGCAAAGGATTTATTATAACCGCCGGAGACCAGCTTCTTGATAAACTCACTTTTATATTGCCAGCCCTTCACTAAAGCCATAGACTTAATCAGCAGTTTTCCGATACCGGCAGCAGTATTGTTTGACGGGCAGCCACATACCACTAAAATATCGACTTCATTATCATATTTTTTGGCATAGGCGCGGACAATCAAGGAGCCCATGCTATGGCCAATCAGTATTAGCGGAAGATTAGGAAAATCATTTTTTAGCTGTAAAATTGACTTATGCAAATCCTTTACGAAAGCTTTATCACCTGATTTTCCAAAGTAACCCAGTTGACCAATCGCATCAGCCCGTTCACCATGTCCCCGCAGATCGCTGGCGGCGCAGATATATCCATTCCTGCTGAAATAATCCATAACATGAGTATAGCGTTCCTTTCGTTCACACATACCATGAACAAAAATAATTATCCCTTTGACTTTGACATCACCTGTCGGAATAGTTAAAAGAGTTGCATTAGCAGCATAATATTCTATTCGGTTATCCTCCAATCCATTCGCCTCCTTCATTTGTATATTAATAATTTTTAGGGCAGATAAGGATAAATCTCTTTTGGAACCCGTAAGTTACCCCTACCAACCATTAAATCTATATCGGATTTATTCGTACCATGAAAATCCGATCCTCCAGTGATAAATAAACTATGTTTCTTAGCCAGACTTTTCACAAAGTTTTCCTGTTCATTCGTATAGGTAGAATAAATCGCTTCAATTCCCATAAGTCCTAAAGATTTTAACTGTGCAACTAAAGAATCCAGTTCCTGCTGCATTAAATGATACAAGATAGGGTGAGCAAGTACGGGCTGTCCACCAGCGTCAAGAATCAGTTTAATAGCTGCCTGGGGTGTAATATATTCTCTTGGGACATAGCAGGGTGCACCTGCTTTTAAATATTTATCAAAAGCTTCTTTAATACTTTTGACATAACCTTTATCCATCAGATAACGGGCATAATGTGCTCTGGTAATAGAAACATCCCCATACCGCAGGTTTATGGTTTCTTCTGTAACGGGAACACCACATTCATTTAATTTCATAATAATTTTTTTATTACGAATATCTCTGGAATTACGGCATTTAGTGATTCCTTTCAGAAATTCCGTATCCTTATAATCAATACCCAGTCCGAGAATATGCAGATCCCCATCATTATAGGTAGAAGAAATCTCAATTCCGGGTATTAACTTTACCCGGTGATTAGATGCAGCAACTGCAGTATAGGCCTCTTTTAAGCCGTCTACAGTGTCATGATCGGTTAAAGCAAAGGCATACAAGCCTTTTTCTATGGCATAGTGTACCACTTCTGTAGGAGACATGGTCCCATCGGAAGCGGAAGAGTGTACATGTAAATCTATATAATCCATAAGGAGCTCCTTAATTAAAATACGCAATCTTAAAAATAGATATTGAATATGGCGGAAATTGATAATTCATTTTTTGATTCTCAATCGTAATCTTGTCTGTGGTTGGTGTGATCCTATTTGGTTCCTTAAATGAATTGGCAGCTGCAAGATCGTCTTCCTGCATTGCCAGTAAAGATGCAGCAGAAGCAAGATGCTTTCTGGTATCGATTTTTATATCCACATTGATTGGAGTATCTTTAACATTAACGGCTTTTATAATGATTTCTTTATTTGTTTCATCAATGGAAGAACTATAGTAAAGCGGCTGAATGATGGTTTCGGGTTCTGTAAAATCATGATACATTTTATTATCAATCATAGCAAAAATATGGCGTCCATTTACAGAAAGCTTAGCATGATATTCAATATTTTCTTTAATAGTAATAGATCTGCCTGCATTCAACTCGCTGTATTTGGAGTTGATACATTTACCAATGATGGACATATCATTCGCCCATCCGCCTATTTCCCAGCAGTAGTAGTCAGAATCATTGATACCAAAATATAATTTAATTTGCTTCGTTCCTTTTATCTTGGTAAAGGTGAAGTCTATCTCGAAATTTCTGGGTAAATCCTGTTTGTATTTACTGATAAACTGATTCCTTGATATTTTAGTGATCGTAAATTGATCATTATTGGCAGGGAGAATTTTATTCTCTTTGGAATAACAATGATTCATATTATGTACTATTTCTTTACCATTTATCCGAATACTTGTAAATGTCACGGATTCACTTACACCTTCAAATCCAAATCCAAATCCGCCCAAAATATCAGGAAGCGGCTGGGTGATATATTCGCCACCTTCTAAATGACTGGGCAGCAGGTATTCACCCTGATTATTTGCAAAGATTTTCTGCACATGGTAATTAGCAGTGGTCATGGTACGATAGTTGTCATAATAGATCAAATCGGGTTTCCAGTTTACATAACCCGTGTTACAAAGAAGAGGAGCATAACATACTAA
>Ga0153924_1000606_pt1 | contig 21655 bp, 18 predicted proteins | sample TSNJ008MetaG_FD_104709 | JGI IMG/M metagenome (GOLD analysis project Ga0153924, IMG submission 104709) | Attine ant fungus gardens microbial communities from New Jersey, USA - TSNJ008 MetaG | ecosystem: Host-associated > Fungi > Mycelium > Unclassified | place: USA: New Jersey, Wharton State...
CATCATATTGTGTTACAAAGGTTAATTCTCCGTCTTCATCGAATTGTAAGGTAAGAATTCCCCCAACTTCCTCAGTAAATAATACGCACATAATCTTCAATTCATTCTTTATCGCTTCTGGTAAATTATTGTATTTTGGATTCAAGTAAAATTTCTTTTCATATGCACTTGAACCACATACCACATTTTCTTCGTTATACATATCCATATACACCTCTGACTGATACTTCGCCGGATACAATTGCCTGCTTTTTACCGTCCTGCCCCTTAACAATCAATTCTCCATTATGATTGATCCCTAACGCCGTCGCAACAAACGTATTTTTCCCCTGGAGTATCTTTACTTCTTTATTTAAATTTATAAGGTGTGCATTATATTCTTCCATTAACAAACGCATATCGGAAGTCTTTATAAATACCTTATAATATTTTTCATATTCATCAATAATATGTTCAACCAACTCTGCTCTGGAAACTGCTGTTCCTTTTTCTATCTTGATAGATGTCGCAACCTGTCTGATTTCATCGGGGAACTCATCTATGTTTACATTGATTCCAATCCCAGTCACTACATAATCGATATAATCTGACTCAGCGGTCATCTCAGTCAATATACCGCATACTTTTTTTCCATGAATCACAATATCGTTAGGCCACTTAATAAAGCTTTCTAAATTCGTCGATTTGGCAATCCCTTTGCAGACAGCCAGTCCTGCCACTAAAGTCAGCATATTGGCTCTGAATGGTTCTATATCCGGTTTTAGTGCAATAGACATCCAGATTCCTGTTCCTGAAGGGGACTCCCATTGCCTGCCCCGTCTGCCTTTTCCGCCTGTCTGTGTCTCTGCAATTACCAATATCCCGCTATTATCAATTTCTTCGGCTATTCTTTTCGCCCTTTGATTCGTAGAATCTACTTTATCATAGCTATATACTTTTTTAATTAACGAACTCGGTATGATTCTGCTTTCAACTTCCCAGCTTGTTATACTGTCCGGATAGGCTTTTATTTTATAACCTTTATTCTGTATCGCTTCAAATTCATATCCTTCTTCTTTAAGCTGATTGATACATTTCCATATTGCTGTACGTGAAACCCCAAAAATATGACATAACTCTTGACCTGACACATATTCCTCTGTATTTCTCAAGATATTCAATAATTTTGTCTTCATACCAATCCTCCATGTTACGCGTTTTTATCTGGTCGCTATCAATACCACAATACAGACGACTGCCAGTAATACCGCTTGCATAATCCGGAAGATGGTCTTATTTCTGTCTTTTTGGCGAAACGATTTTACTGCCAACGAAACGCTCATTGCCGAAGCCAGTCCAAAAATTAACGGAGACCATTTTATATTACTGCTAAAATCAATAAAAGTAACTACAGCTGCAATGATTGTCATAATTCCAAAAAAGATAGTCATACTATCCAGAAATACCTGACTATAATTATAATATCTTCTTTTTGCCTTTCTTGCCATTATAAAATCTCCTCTATAGTCACTTAAAACAATATAGATATCTCCTCTATAATACTATAAAAGAGATATCTGATATTACTTCCTATTTATCTTTGGCAACTTCCACCAATGCTTTCACTGTTCCGGCGATCCCCTGAATATCTGAAGGGATAATAATCTTAGTAGCCTGACCATCTGCAGCCTTTGCAAATGCCTCTAAGCTCTTCAATGTTAGTACTGCCTCATCAGCTCCGGCTTCTTTTAGATATTTAAGACCATCCGCAGTCGCTTGCTGTACTTTCATGATAGCTTCTGCTTCACCTTCTGCTTCTCTGATCATTTTTTCTTTCTGTGCCTCAGCTCGTAGAATCGCCGCCGCTTTCGCTGCCTGCGCCTCTAATATTGCCGATTCCTTATTTCCTTCCGCTACTAAGATAGTTGATTTCTTCTCACCTTCTGCTCTAAGGATAGATTCACGTCTTTCACGTTCTGCTTTCATCTGTTTCTCCATTGCATCCTGAATGGCTGCCGGTGGAATGATGTTTTTAAGTTCAACACGGTTTACCTTAATCCCCCATGGATCTGTTGCTACATCTAATGATATTCTCATCTTTGTGTTGATTACTTCTCTAGAAGTAAGCGTTTCATCTAACTCTAAATCACCGATAATATTACGAAGGGTTGTTGCTGTTAAGTTTTCAATTGCCATAAAAGGATTCTCAACACCATAAGCAAATAATTTTGCATCTGTAATCTGATAGTAAATAACCGTATCAATCCTCATTGTAACATTATCCTTAGTGATAACCGGCTGCGGCGCAAAGTCAAGTACCTGCTCCTTAAGAATCACTCTTCTTGCTATTTTATCGAAAAACGGAACTTTAAAATGTAACCCGACTGACCAGGTTCCTTTATATCCGCCCAATCTCTCAATAACAAATGCTTGTGCCTGCGGTACAACTTTAATACAAGAAGAAATAATTATCAATGCTAATACTGCAATTATAATAACCGCTACTGTTCCTGCTCCAAATAGTTCACTTACATCGTTCATAATCATGCCCTTGCATATTCAATCTGTCTGTAAATTGAATATCTCCTTTTCTTATATTTTCTTATATCACTTTCTATATGCATATCGCAAATCAACTTGCGCTATAGCTTGTATACTTTACGCTTATTCCTCTACTATTAGCTTTACACCTTCTACTCTTACTATTATTACCATTGTATCTATATGTATTACTTTATATTTATCTGTTGATCTGGCAGTCCATTCCATTCCATTTAAAATCACGCGTCCTGTTCCATTCTCATTATTAATTTCTTCAATGACTTTAGCTTTTTCTCCAACCAGACTGTCTATATTAGTATTCGTTTTATTAAGATTAATATTTTTACTTGCCAATGGTCTGATTGTTAGTAATAATATCAGAGATATTGCTAAAAATATTGCAATCTGCCATATATCATCTGCGCCGGCTAAATTGGATATAAATCCAGCGAAAGCACCCCCGGCAAACCAAATTGAAGTAAGCCCTAATGTAGATACTTCTACTACCAGAAATAAAATGATTAACACCAACCATATAAATGGACTCATCCCAACACCTCCTCTATTGTATATAACTATGTAGTTTCATTCTGTTATATTAACATATTTCATGAATTTTTACAATACCACTTCTAAAATCAAATTTGAGGTTAAAGTTCAGCCATGCAGAAAGATATATACAGTTTGTACGTGTGAGCGAGCTCACACGTACAAACTGTATATATCTTTCTATAAGGCGGATGCCCAACATGAATAATTTGGCGATCCAAGCAGTTATCTCTGACGGCATATAGTAAAATCCGCCAAATTATGAATGGCATGGCTGAACAAAATATTATCGAATCCACCTAGGCTTTTAATTTATAGTTCATGTGTATCTCTTTATAGTGTAAAGCCTAATAAAAGACATGATTTCCAATTATTTTATAATCGCTCACTCCGGTTGTACCTGCATAGGCTGACTGGAAGAATAAATACCCGGGTATATTATTGTTTCCTTCCATGGCAGACCTTGCTGCTTTCATTGCAGAGGCGCCGGGACTGCTTTTCATAACTGCTGCCAGTTTTCCATTGGCTGCCGGGGTGAATTGACCATCGGCATATACTACGCTGGTTAATGTATTACCCCAGCGTCCACTTCTAAGTCTGTTCAGTACGACATTGGCAACCGCCAGCTGCCCTTCATAGCTTTCTCCTCTTGATTCACAATAAACCAGAGATGCTAAAAGATATAAATCATCATCCGAAAGATTTTGTTGATTTCCTTTTATTGTGATCTGTTTGGCTGTAGTTTCGGTTTGTGATGTGCTTTGCTCTGTCTCTTTTAGCTTGGCTGTATTATTACTTTCCTTTTCAGCCTCTTCTTTCATTTGCTTTTCTTCTTCAACTGAAACTGCGGTTCCAAGCGGCTCCTGCCCAAATTCTATGAAATCTGTACTTACATATCCGTTTACATTACCTGATGATATTTCAGTCCATTCCTCTCCATATGCAACAACCGTTCCGCCGGCTCCAATATAAAGCCTTCCTACTACATCTGATTCTGTACTGGCTGATTCACGAATATTAACAGAATATCCTTTTGCAACTTTAACAGTAAACAGACATCCTGATTTTATTTCAATTGTTGTTTCTTTCTGTGTTGTATCTTTTGGGGTCTCAGTTTCTTTTGCTGTGGTTATTTCCTCGGATTCTTTTTGTATATTCGCCGCAACCACATCTCTGGCTAGTGATGCCGCTAATACCGTTTCATCATTACTAAATTCTACTTCTCTGCCTGTAGGCTCTTCGATTTTCGTTAGATTTTCCTCTGTTCTATTTGAAGCGTTGACTACCGTAAAAAAGATCGCTATGGTAAATATTACTGTGTAAATAATTATATTTAGGTTTTTTACAATATTCCTCTTGACTCTTCGTTTATTAAAATTCATTGCTATATTCATGCATTTTAGATTTTCCTGTAACATTATTTTTACGTAAAATAGATATTTGCACTTCGTTCAGACTATTGAAAGAATTAGTATATTGCATGACTCCTTTTTAAAATTTTCTTTCACATGACTGTTACATAATCACAAGTTTTGTATATTTTATTACGAATTATTACATATTTGTTACACGACAGTATCGTATTTTAACAGAGTGTTGATATTTTGTCAACCCTTATACCTTTTGACCAACAATTTACCATTTATAACCAAACCGCTTAGTTATTACTTGGATTACATGAATTTTTTTTAGAAAGCGATCAACATAAATTTCCTTCTTCTAGCGAAAAGAGGCAATTTCCTATAAGCAAAATAATATATAAACTAAGAAACAGGTATCGTTTATTAACGGATACCTGTTCCTCTAAATTATTCAGATGAATTCTTAAAAACTTTATTCTTTGATCTTCTTTTGGTAGAAATTCTATCTTTGCAGTTTCCACATCTTGTCACTAGTTGATTTAAGTGGGTTTTAAGTGTATTGCCTAATATAGATGATTTCAAATCTAACTCTTTTTCCTCTTTATCTCATACAACAAGATAGCAGCCGCAATCGACGCATTTAATGATTCTACTTTCCCATCCATCGGAATTTTTATATAAGTATCCGCCAGACCCGCTATTTCATCGCTTAAGCCTTTTCCTTCATTGCCAATCAGCAAAGCAGTACCCCTGTCATAGTTTTCATCATAATAGTTATATTCTCCCTGCAGATGCGCTGCATAAGCAGTAATACCACTCTTCTTCATTTCTCTGACCGCATCTCCCAAATGATCCACGATAACAAATGGAACCCGGTAAATAGATCCCATTGTAGAACGAATCACTTTAGGATTATAAACATCCACAGTTCCTTTGTTCATAATGATTCCGGCTACACCTGCACCTTCCGCTGTTCTAATCATTGTTCCTAGATTGCCGGGGTCTTGGATATCTTCTAATATCAAAAAGCAATTACCAGGCAGCTTTAACAGTTCATTAAGTGTATATTCTTTCCTTTTTATTATTCCTAATATACCCTGTGGTGTGATTGTGTCAGACATACTTTTAAAAATTCTATCTGCAACGACTTCAAATTCATTTTGAACTAATACTTCTTTATGTCTCCCCTCATGAAATAAACTCTCAGCAATATACAGTTTAAGGATTTCTTCATTAGGTACTTCGTTAATCATCTTTAGACCTTCTACCACGTAACAGTTCTGCTGCTGTCTGGCTTTTGACTTTGTTTGAAGTAATGTTATATTTTTAATCTGTGAATTGGAACTTGATGTAATCACGCGGTTTTACCTGCTTTCTAATATAGACTTCTATATCATTATATTTTTATGAGAAGCCTTTCTCAACTACCTTAACATTCTCTTCTCCAAAAATACCATATAATTTTTCTATTAATTCTTTGTCTGCCGATACATTTCTGTTACGAGGCAGTCTTTTAGTCTGCTTTGTTTCAGCCAGGAATATCACAACGGCATCATTTCCATCATAATCCATAATTGCCTCAAACAACTTTTCTTCTTCTATTTTATACTCGTCTATATTATTAAAACGAATCCAAACATCTCTCGGTACCTGACCAAAATCAATTAATCTTTCACAAAGAATTTTCCCTTGTGCATCTTCTTCGATGGCTGCATTTCCCTGTACAAATACCTTATTATCTTCCGAAATCAGGCTTCTGTATTTTTCATAAGTTTTTGGAAATACGATAACCTCTACTGTTCCTACCAAGTCTTCAATTGTAAGAAATGCCATTACCTGATTATTTCTGGTAGACTTAACCGTAATTCCGGTTATCATCCCTCCAACTATTACAGATTCCTTGTCTTTGACTTTAATATTTCCTTCATCATCTGCGATGAAATCTGAGGTAGTATTCGTAATACATTTCTTCCATTTTTCTTCATACTCTTCCAAAGGATGTCCACTGACATATACCCCTAATACTTCTTTTTCAAATGATAACATTATATCCTTGGCATATTCGCCGACATTTGGCAGCACGATCTCATATTCCTGCTTCTCTTCTTCAGAAACTATATCAAATAACGAAATCTGACCGCTCATTGAATTCTTGCTCTTATGGTTGATATTATCTAGTACGGATACATATATAGTCATCAACTGCTTTCTTGTCCCTTCTAAAGTATCAAAAGCACCTGCCTTAATGAAGTTTTCAATCGCTCTTTTATTTACATCCTTATGAATCAGACGGTTTACAAAATCTTCAAAATTCTTATATAGACCATTTTCATTTCTTTCTTCAACAATATTATCAATGATATTTCTGCCAACATTTTTAATAGCTGACAGAGCATAGCGGATACTATTCCCGGATACCGAGAAGTCCCGTTCTCCCAAATTGATATCCGGAGGCAATATCACTATCCCCATATTTCTGCAGGTCAGTATATATTCTGACACCTTAGAGGCATTATCAATAACCGAAGTCATAAGCGCCGCCATAAACTCTACCGGATAATAATATTTTAGATATGCTGTCTGATAAGATACGATTGCATAAGCTGCTGCATGTGACTTATTAAATGCATATTTTGCAAAATCTATCATTTCATCATAAATCTTGTTCGCCACTTTCTCTGAAATACCATTTGCAACGCATCCGATAATATCCTCTTCTTCATTACCATATACAAAGTTTTGACGCTCTTTCTGCATCACATCCAGCTTTTTCTTACTCATGGCACGTCTAAGCAAATCACTTCGCCCTAGTGAAAATCCACCCAAATCCCGAACAATCTGCATAACCTGTTCCTGATATACGATACAGCCATAAGTAGGATGCAAAATCGGCTCTAACTGCGGACAGTCATAGGTTATCGAATCTGCATTATTCTTTCCGTCGATATACTTCGGAATAAAATCCATTGGTCCCGGACGGTATAATGAGATACCTGCAATGATATCTTCTAAACTCTCTGGTTTTAACTCCTTCATAAAGCCCTTCATACCGGAACTTTCTAACTGAAATACACCGTCTGTCTTGCCAGTGCCGATTGAAGCTAAAACTTTTTGATCATTATAATTGATTTTATCCAGATCAATCTTTTGGCTTGTACTTTTTTCAACAAATATAACGGCATTTTTAATGACAGTAAGGGTCCTTAGTCCCAGAAAATCCATTTTTAGAAGCCCTAATTCTTCTAGTGTGGTCATTACGAACTGGGTTGTGATAGAGCCGTCTGCTGCCCTCGATAACGGGACATACTCATCTACTGATTTTTGAGAAATAACCACTCCTGCCGCATGCATGGAAGCATGTCTGGGTAAGCCCTCCAGTCTTTTTGACATGTCTATCAAATATTTCACCTGAGAATCATTCTCATAGGTTCTGCGAAGCTCAGGATTTTGTTTTAATGCTTTGTCTATTGTGATTCCCAAGTCCGTCGGAATCATCTTAGCAATCATATCCACAGAAGCATAGGACATATCCAATGCTCTTCCCACATCTCTTATCACGCCTCTGGCCGCCATAGTACCAAAGGTAATGATTTGGACCACTCTGTCTTTTCCGTACTTCTCCACAACATAATCAATGACATCCTGTCTTCTCTCATAGCAAAAGTCAATATCGATATCGGGCATAGATACACGTTCGGGATTTAAAAACCGTTCAAACAACAAATTATATTTAATTGGATCTATATCTGTAATACTTAAACAATAAGAAACGATACTTCCTGCCGCTGAACCTCTTCCGGGTCCTACTATAATATTATTTTCTTTTGCATAACGGATAAAATCCCATACAATCAAAAAATAATCCACATATCCCATCTGGTGAATCGTCGATAATTCATATTCCAATCTTTCTTTTAGCTTCGATGTAATCGGCTGATATCGTTCCTCTAACCCTTTATTGCATAAATAATTCAAATATTCCCATGCAGTAAATTCCTCCGGAACATCATACTTAGGCAGCTTAGTTACTCCAAATTCAATCTCTACATTGCAGCGTTCGGCTATTTTCTCTGTATTGGATAATGCTTCCGGAATATATGGGAATAACTGTTCCATTTCTTCCGGAGATTTCAAATAAAATTGTCCCCCTTCATATCTCATTCTATCTTCATCTAACACCTTTTTAGATGTTTGAATACAAAGTAGTATATCATGTGCAGACTCATCTTCTGCAAAGGTGTAATGAACATCATTTGTTGCAACTAGATCTATACTTAATTCCTTACTCATTTTTATTAGTTGTGCATTTACGATTCTTTGATCCTCTATCCCATGATCTTGCAGTTCTAAGTAGAAATTCCCTTTTCCAAAAATATCCTCATACCGTTTTGCTGATTTAACGGCTTCCTCATACATTCCTCTGCTTAAATACTTCTGCACTTCACCCGCTAAGCAGGCACTTAAGCAAATAATACCTTCACTATATTGTTCTAGCACCTCATAATCTACTCTTGGTTTATAATAAAAACCCTCGACAAATCCTTTTGATACGATTTTCATCAGATTGCTATATCCAACATTATTTTCAGCTAATAAAATAAGGTGATAATACCGATCCTCACCCGCTCCTATCTCTTTATCAAATCTGGTTCCCGGGGCAACATAGACTTCACACCCTATAATAGGTTTTACTCCTGCCGCTTTTGCCGCACGATAAAAATCTATTACACCATACATAACGCCATGATCAGTAATCGCAAGGCTGTCCATTCCCAGTTCCTTCGCTCTTTTTGCAATTTCTTTGATTTTACTGGAACCATCCAGCAGACTATACTCCGTATGTACATGTAAATGTGTAAATGCCACTTTGAGTCCTCCTTATCGTTTGTTATATCGTTACTCTAAAGTTAAAACTGCCATATCTAAATGAAGAGACATGGCAGTTTCTATTATTAAATACTATGCTTGCGTACCTAAGTACATCTCAATATTATCTATAGCATCCCCTTCATCAACACCTTCAGCGGTAACTTTTACACTTTCACCGGCAGATAACCCCAATGTCATCATTCCCATTATACTTTTAGCATTGACTTTTTTATTGCCAACCTCCACATATATTGTACTTTCATACTTACTGGCAACTTGTACTAATATTGCTACCGGTCTAGCCTCTAATCCATCTTTAATACCAATTGTAATATTTTTAGTCATCATAATTTTACCTCTTTCCTACTACTGTAAACTTGCTTGCCGCATGTCCTGCGCAATCTCGCTGATTTTTCTCAACCTGTGATTCACACCCGATTTCCCAACCGGTGGATCAAGCATTGTACCTAATTCCTGCAATGACGCTTCTGGATTATCCAAACGAACCAGCGCTACCTCTTCTAAAGTTTCAGAAAGAGATGACAACCCTTTTACCCGCTCTATGTATTTTATGTCTTCTATCTGTTTATACGCTGTCTTTATTGTTTTGTTTAAATTAGCTGTTTCACAGTTAACTTTCCGATTAACAGAGTTTCTCATTTCCTTCAAAATACGAATATTTTCCAGATTCATAAGTGCTACATGAGCTTCCATAATATTCAAAGCATCTACTATTGCAGACCCCTCTTTGATATATACAACAAAATGTTTTTTTCGTGCAACGATTTTAGCGTCTAACTGAAACCGGTCTAGTAGTCCTTTTAACTCTTTTGCTTTCTGCATTGTTGCACATACAATTTCAAAATGATAGGAACTATTTGGGTTACTAATCGAGCCAGTGGCTAAAAAAGCCCCTCTGATATAAGCACGTTTACAGCAATCCTTCATCACTATTGTATTATCTAAGGACATATTTTCACAAATATCACCATCTTGATCTAATAATTTTACAGCTGATAATAAATCAATTGACGCTTCATGACCCTTCACCACAATAGTATATGTTCGACTCTTTTTTAAATATACATTTTGTCTGATAGAAATTTCAGTATCTATATTAAATGTTTTTTTCAATAATGTAAAGCACTTTCTTGCTACAGCAATATTTTCCGTGTGGACTTTGACCGAGTACTGGTCCTTATCCGATATCGTGATTCGTCCGCAAAGGCTTAAAATCGCTGCAATCTCTGCAATTTGGCAATGCCTGGAAGTGCTTATATTCCTTGATAATTCTTCTTTCACTTCCCTTGAAAATGACATGTCAAAACCCTTCTTTCACCGCTATATCTTCCATAAATTACTATGTTAATTAAATACTAATTGTGCCTATTTCCAATTAGTTCCATGGTTATCTTTTGTCAAATCTCTATGCTCAATTCTAAGGCCATACGTCTCATTTTTTTCCAAATGCTCATATAAGTGATTCGCAACAGTAACTGATCGATGCTTACCTCCGGTACAGCCAATTCCTACCACCAACTGATTCTTTCCCTCTTTTACATAATTCGGTATCAGAAAATCAATCATATCATTTAGTTTTTGGACAAATTCTACCGATGCCGGCGAATCCATAACATAAGTTCTAACCTCCTGATCATTTCCCGTTTTATGCTTCAGTACAGGGTCATAAAATGGATTGGGCATAAATCTGACATCAAAAATCAAATCCGCATCAGATGGGATTCCATTTTTAAATCCAAATGATAAAATTGTAATAAAGATATTCTTATATTCTTTATTTAGTTGAAATACCTCTTCCAGTTCTTCCCTTAGTTCCTTTGTTAATAATTTACTGGTATCAATAATATAGTCAGCCCGCTGTCTTAAAAAATCTAATTTCTTTCGCTCTTTTAACAGACCTTCATCAACACGGTTTTTTCGTGCCAGTGGGTGGGTCCTTCGCGTTTCCTTATATCTTTTTATTAATGTTTCGTCACTTGCATCTAAAAACAAAATTTCATATTCATATTGATTTGCTTCCATAAACTGAAATACACCTTCTAATGCGCCAAGACGTAATCCACTTCTTATATCAACTCCCATTGCCACTTTGCCTGTCTCACTATTGGGATTAAATGCTAACTCAGCAAATTTAGTAATCAACTCAATCGGTAGATTGTCTACACAGAAGTATCCGATATCTTCTAATATTTTTAGCGCCGTACTTTTCCCCGCTCCCGACATTCCTGTCACAATAATAAATCTCATATTACTTTAACCTCTTCTTCTAATCTAACGCCCATTTTTTCATATACTATTCTTTTAATATCTTCAATCAATTGTAAAATATCCGATGTCACTGCACCTCCTATATTAATTACAAATCCGTTATGTTTTTCAGATACCATTGCTCCTCCTACCCGATATCCGCTAAGTCCCGCATCTTGAATCAATTTACCTGCAAAATATCCTTCCGGTCTCTTAAAAGTACTTCCGGCACTTGGATATTCCAACGGCTGCTTCTCTTTTCTTCTATTATTATAGTCTCTCATTAATCCTTTTATCTCATCATAGTTTCCTTTTTCTAATTGCAGTACTGCCTCTGTCACAATATAATTATTTTTTTGTATCACACTTGTTCGATAACCCAGTTCAAGCTGTTCTTTATCCAAACTTAGCAGTTCTCCCTGCGGTGTGATTACTTTAGCAGACAAAATCACATCCTTTATTTCTCCGCCATAGGCACCTGCATTCATAACAACTGCTCCACCTAACGTTCCCGGAATCCCCGAAGCAAATTCAAAACCTTTCAAGCTGTTTTCCAGCAATACATTTGCAAGTCTGCTTAGCATAATTCCACTCTGCGCCGTTACTGTACTGCCTTCCAGTTTATATCTGCTAAACCAATTCCCTAATTGCAGGATAGTGCCTTGATATCCTTCATCTTTCACAATCAGGTTACTGCCGTTACCGATGATATAATATGGCTCATTATATTGCCTGCAGATTTGAATGATTTTTATAATTTGCTCTGCCGATTCAGGTTCAACAAAAATTTTAGCATTGCCGCCTACCCGGAAGGTATTGTGTTTATACATTGGCTCATCTGTTTTTACCTGCGTTTTACCTGCTGCTGCGATTATTTCTTCTATTAAATTCATACCCATTTAAGCTTCCTTAATCATTATCAAATTGTTTTGATATATTTTCCTGCACTCTCTTGTACAACTCCTGGGCTGCGTTATAGCCCATCTTTTTCTGACGATGATTAACTGCTGCTGATTCTACGATAATCGCAACATTTCTTCCCGGTCTGATTGGAATATGATGACATACTACTTTATTCCCTAGATATTCTGTATATTGGTCTTCCAGCCCCATTCTGTCATATTCTTTTTCTCTGTTCCAATGTTCAAGCCTGATACACATATCAATACCTTGTGTTTCCTTTACACTTTGGATTCCAAATAATGTCTTAATGTCAATAATACCGATACCGCGTAATTCGATAAAGTGTCTCGTAATATCCGGCGCAGTTCCAATCAATGTTTCATCGCTGACTTTTCTAATCTCCACTACATCATCTGTAACTAAACGATGCCCACGTTTCACTAGTTCAAGTGCCGCCTCACTTTTTCCTATTCCGCTTTCTCCTGTAATTAGTACACCTTCTCCGTACACATCGACCAATACGCCATGGATAGAGATACAAGGTGCCAGCTCTACATTTAACCATCTGACGATTTCAGCCATGAAAGAAGAGGTCGCTTTATCTGTGACTAGAATAGGAACGCCATGCTTATTTGCCAGATCCAGTAATTCATCATCCGGATGTAAATCCCTACAGAAAATCAGACATGGAATATTTCCTGCCATAATCTTTTCATATATCGGTATTTTTTGCTCAACTGTCAAACTTTCTAAATAAGTATATTCCACATATCCTATCATCTGAACTCTGTCGAAATCGAAATGATCAAAAAATCCGGCCAACTGTAATGCCGGCCTGTTGATATCAGGCTGGTAGATCTCTATTTTGCTTGTATCCACATCTGGCGTAAGGTTAGTAAGATTATAGTTTTCTATTATCTTTGATATTTTTACTGTCTGCATTTTGCATCGCCCTCTTTCCTGTTAAATCGAAGTCTGGGTTATCCAGACTCCATATACAATATTATCTTTTTATCATAACATCAAACAATTCTTTTGCCAATCAATATTTATCGCGAAATTCGTAATAGCAGCCTCTTTAGTGAAAAAAGTTATATACCTGGTTCGCTGCAGTGGTATTCATGGATTCTGTATTAATTAATTCATCTAGGGAAGCATCTCTGATTGCTTCTAATGTTTTGAACTTACGCATCAACGCTTTTCTTCTGGAAGGACCTATTCCTTCAATATCATCCAGTAAGGAGTTCACCTGCCCCTTACTTCGTAAGGAACGATGATATTCAATGGCAAATCTATGCGCTTCATCCTGGATTCTCGTAAGAAGCCGAAATCCTTCTGAATGGGTATCTATGACGATTTCTTTATTTTGATAGTACAATCCTCTTGTTCTGTGATGGTCATCTTTTACCATCCCGCACACCGGTATACTCAGTCCCAGTTTTTCTAAAACTTCCAGTGCGATATTCACTTGACCCTTACCGCCATCCATCATAATGACATCCGGAAATCTTGTAAAGCTGCCTAGTTGAGGTTCGATGCCTTTTGCTTTTAGCTCCTTCATTTCTTCCAACCCATGGGTAAATCTTCTAGTTAAGACTTCAGCCATACTGGCATAATCGTTTGCACCTTTTACCCATTTTATTTTAAACTTTCGATAATCATTTCTTTTCGGTTTTCCGTCTTCATATACAATCATGGAACCAACTGATTCAAATCCGTTTGTATTTGAAATATCAAAGGCTTCCATCCGATTGATATTAGGAATTCCAACTAACTCTGCTATTTCTTTCACTGCTCCGGTTGTTTTAATTTCTTCTATTTTAAGCTTCTCTTTATCCTGCTGCAAAATCAATTTTGCATTCTTCTCTGCTAATTTTACTAATTGACTTTTTTCACCTTTCATCGGCACTTTAATCGTTACTTTAGCGCCGCGTCTGTCAGAAAGCCATTTTTCAATTATATCCTGTTCCTCAATTGGGAGCTGTATAAATATTTCCCTGGGTATAAATGGACTTCCTGCATAATGCTGCTTAATAAAACTTGTAATAATCTGTTTCCCTGTATCGTGAGGTGCTATCGTTAGATGAAAGTGATCCCGGCCGATTAGTTTACCTGCACGGATAAAGAAAACCTGTACGACAGCATCAAAATCTTGTCCACTATACGCTATGATATCTCTGTCTTCCTGTTCGCTGGAAGTGATTTTCTGTTTGCTTGCCACATGCTTTACGCTTGTGAGCAAATCGCGGTTAAATGCCGCAGCTTCAAAATCCATTTCCTCTGAAGCATGATACATCTTTTCCTCTAACATATGGATAATATCCTTATAGTTCCCATTTAGAAACTCTAATACTTGATTAATTGCTTTTCGATATTCTTCCTTATTAATATGTCCATAGCATGGGGCTGAACATTGTTTGATATGATAGTTTAAACATGGCCGGTTATTTCCTATATCTCTTGGCAATACCCGGTTACAATTTCTGATCTTAAATATTTTTTGCAATAATTCTATCGTTTCTCTAACTGCTTTTCCACTAGTGTATGGCCCAAAGTATTTATTCTTATCCTTTTTCATACTTCTTGTCATGATTATTCTGGGAAATGCTTCACTGACTGTCACTTTGATATATGGATAAGTTTTGTCATCCTTAAGCATTGTATTATATCTGGGACGATATTCTTTAATTAAATTACATTCCAGAATTAGTGCTTCGAGTTCGGAATCTGTTATAATATATTCAAATCTCTCTATTTTAGAAACCATTTTTTCTATTTTGGCCGTTTTATTGGTGCTGGATCTAAAATACTGCCTGACTCTATTACGTAGTGAAATAGCCTTGCCAACATATATAATGTTGTCATGGCTATCTCTCATTAAGTATACACCGGGGGTATGCGGTAATTTTTTTAGTTCTTCTTCTATATTAAACATACATGGCTCCAATATACTTATTCTTGTATGGTATCCTCTTGTGTATTACTATCTTCTTGATTTTCGCTGCATTTTTCTGTCTCTACAATCGAAATATCACCTTCCGGACTTATCTTCACTTCATTTCCATTCTTCACTAAATGAAATATCTCCATAAATTGCTTACCGGTTATTGTTTCTTTTATATATAAGAATTCTGCCAGCTTATCTAAAACAGAACGGTTACCCGAGATTAATGACTTGGCTTCGATATAGCATTTTTTAAGAAGCTCTTTCACTTCTGCGTCTACCTCTGCCGCAGTAGCATCACTGCAATTCAGACTGGTTCCGCCGCCTAAATACTGGTTATCTATGGTTTCTAAACTCATCAAACCGAATTTATCGGACATACCATATTGTGCAATCATCGCTCTGGCTATATCGGTTGCCTTTTCAATATCATTGGAAGCACCTGTTGTCACACTGTCGAACACAATCTCTTCTGATGCCCTTCCTGCCAATAATGTAATCAGTCTTGCATCTAATTCGGTTTTCTTCATTAAATATTTTTCTTCTTCAGGAACCTGCATTACATAGCCAAGAGAACCCATAGTTCTTGGCACAATTGTAATCTTCTGCACCGGCTCGGAATCCTTCAGTAATGCTGTTACTAATGCATGTCCGATTTCATGATATGCAACAATTTTCTTTTCTTCCGGTCCCAGAATTCTGTCTTTCTTTTCCTTACCTGCAATTACGACTTCAACCGATTCAAATAAATCTGCCTGTGAGATTGCATTTCTTCCATGTTTTACTGCATTGATTGCTGCTTCATTAATCATATTTGCCAGATCTGAACCAACCGCACCGGAAGTCGCTAATGCAATTGCTTCTAAATCAACGCTATCGTCCATCGCTACGTTTTTAGAATGTACTTTCAATGTCTCCAGTCTGCCTTTTTGATCCGGTTTGTCCACAATAATCCTTCTGTCAAAACGTCCCGGTCTTAGCAGTGCTTTATCCAATACTTCGGGCCTATTCGTTGCCGCTAGGATTAATATACCCTTTGAAGTATCAAATCCATCCATCTCCGCCAATAACTGATTTAAAGTCTGTTCTCTTTCATCATTTCCGCCAAATTTGGCATCTCTGCTTTTACCAATGGCGTCAATCTCATCTATAAATACAATACATGGTGCCTGTTTTTCAGCCTGTTTAAACAAATCTCTTACCCTTGATGCTCCAACACCGACAAACATTTCTACAAAATCGGAACCTGATAACGAGAAGAATGGAACTCTTGCTTCTCCGGCAACTGCCTTTGCCAATAGAGTTTTACCCGTTCCCGGAGGACCTACTAATAATGCACCTTTTGGTAATTTTGCACCAATCTTAGTATACTTACCAGGTTCGTGCAGGAAATCAACGATTTCTCTTAATGATTCTTTTGCCTCGTCCTGTCCTGCCACATCCCTGAATGTGATGCCGGTTTCTTTTTCAACATATACTTTCGCATTGGATTTACCAACGCCCATTACTCCGCCGCCTGCTCCTTTTGTCATTTTTCTTATGAAAAAGAACATCACTCCGTATATTAAGATAAATGGCAATAGGTAACTTAGAATACTAGTCCCTGTATCTGTTAGATCACCCCTGAAATCTACAGAAGGATAATTATTTATCAAATCCCGGACAATCTGGGGATCCTGTAGCTGGGTTGTCCAGTAAGTAATTTGAATCAGAGCATTATCTTCTTCGATCGGTGTAATCACTATTTTACCATTACTTTTAAATACCAGTTTTTTAACCTCATTATTTTCAAGCATTGATATAAATTTATTATAGTCAATTTCTTTTGTAGTTGCTTTATCCATTAAAGATGACATTACCGTCATACCAATAATCGTTATAACAGCAGCAACAAGAAGAATAATCCAAGTTTGACTCTTCTTGGGCGGTTGTTTTTTATTATTCCTATTATTTTCGTCCATATTGACCTTCTTTCTCTCCATAATTGATAATTTATATTATAATTTTCTTTTTCTCATAAAGCAACCTGTTTATTGTGAATTTTTAGACATAATTCCCCAATTTTTGTTTTTTTAAATTTGTTATAGAATCTTTATTTAAAAGGTTGTATAATAGAACCTAGATTTGTAAATGGTGTTCGTCTATATATAATATTTACTAACAACATTTTTTTATACTATTAGGAGGAATTATGACATGCCAGTTAAGTATGTATTCGTAACAGGCGGCGTTGTATCTGGTCTTGGTAAAGGTATTACAGCTGCTTCTTTAGGACGTTTATTAAAAGCTCGTGGGTATACGGTCACGATGCAGAAATTTGATCCCTATATCAATATCGATCCGGGAACAATGAATCCCATCCAACATGGTGAAGTCTTTGTTACCGATGATGGTGCTGAGACGGATCTCGATTTGGGACACTACGAAAGATTTATTGATGAAAGTTTAAATAAAAATTCAAATGTGACAACAGGAAAAATATATTGGTCGGTATTACAAAAGGAACGCCGCGGAGATTTTGGCGGATCGACAGTGCAGGTGATTCCTCATATCACAAACGAGATTAAAAGCCGTTTTTATAGAAATTTTTCGACTAAAGATACTGAAATCGCGATTATTGAAGTGGGTGGTACAGTAGGTGACATTGAAAGCCAGCCATTTATAGAATCGATACGTCAATTTCAACATGAAGTCGGTCGCGAGAATGCAATGATTATTCATGTTACCTTAATCCCTTATCTGAAATCTTCAGGGGAAATGAAGACAAAGCCGACACAGGCCAGTGTTAAAGAGTTACAGGCGATGGGAATTCAGCCGGATATTATTGTCTGCCGTTCGGAATATCCGTTAGACCAGCAGTTAAAGGATAAGATATCTTTGTTTTGCAATGTTCCGAAGGAGCATGTGTTACAGAATTTAGACGTGGATGTATTATATGAAGCACCTCTTGCGATGGAGAAAGAAAATTTAGCCGGCGTTGCATGTAAATGTCTAAAGTTAGACTGCCCTGAACCGGATTTAAAGGAATGGGCTGATATGGTAGATGCTACTAAGAATATAAAAAGAGAAATCAATATTGCATTAGTCGGAAAGTATATTCAGCTTCATGATGCATACATAAGTGTAGTGGAGTCATTAAAACATGCCGGTGTAGCAAATGGCACTAATGTCAATATTCAATGGATTGATTCAGAAGAGGTTCATACAGATAATGTTAATGATTTATTGAAAGATGCACAGGGAATTATTGTACCCGGCGGTTTTGGCAGCAGAGGGGTCGAGGGTAAGGTCGAAGCGATTCGTTATGCCCGGGAAAATAAAATCCCTTTCCTTGGTCTATGTCTGGGAATGCAGCTTTCGATTGTTGAATTTGCCAGAAATGTACTTGGATATTCGGATGCACACAGTATTGAATTGAATCCGTCTACCACACATCCGGTGATTAACCTGATGCCTGATCAAGAAGGCGTGGATGATATTGGGGGTACTTTACGGTTAGGTTCCTATCCTTGTTCACTTGACCGGTCTTCTAAAGCGTTTGCTGCTTATGGAGCAGAGGTGGTCCATGAAAGACACAGGCATAGATATGAAGTGAATAATGATTACAGAACTGTATTGACAGAAAATGGCATGGTACTGTGTGGCCTTTCACCTGATAACCGGATTGTGGAGATGATTGAGATTAAGGATCATCCTTGGTTTGTGGCAACACAGGCACATCCGGAGCTTAAGAGCCGGCCGAATAGACCGCATCCTTTGTTTAAGGATTTTGTTAAGGCTTCGGTGGAGAATTTGTAGATATTCCTATCAGTGAATAATTGTGGGACGAAACGTAGTCCATTCCTATAAGATTAAAAAGTGCCTTCTGGTGATAGCTTTTATCACAGAAGGCATTTTATTTTCTGATAGGAAAGTCCTACATTTCGTTCCATATTAGGAATGGAATCCTATAACTCTTTGTTCTTATATATTTACTTTACTTTTCACAATATAACAGTCTGTACTCTTCCCATTTATCTTTTTCTTAACATTGCACCATTTCCTACCGTTTTGTGTAAATGTTGAAATTATTGTAACTTTAGCATCTTTCTTGATAATAAAGCCGGTATCAGTGGATTTCTCCACTAAAGTATTACTTCTTAATGATACATCTTTAGTTATGATACCTTTCTTATATCCGGACAATCCCGATATATTTTTAATACAGGTATTCTTAATAAAACCTGTCTTACCATTGTATGACGCCTTTGACCAGCCATTTTTTTGATCTTCCACAATTGTTACCGCTGTTCCTTTTGCTAATGTGCAGTATGAACCGTTTACAATATTGGATTTTTTATAAAAATTGCATTTAGATGTAGTCTTTGTCTTACCGTTAATGTTGATGCCTAAGTATTCAGCAATTGTTTTTGCTTCTGCTTTTGCTAATTTTTTAAGATTATCATCATCTAGCAGCCATGCAGTCATTTTAGGATTTGTATGGAATGAATTTTCAATTATAATGCCGGGGGCTCCAACCGCCACTGCGCCTCTTATGATTCCATAATAATCATATGTATTATTTCCGCTTACATAAGTCCGCTTCATGGTTCGTCCTGATTGGGCAGTATCCATAGCTTCAGCAATTGTCTGTGCTATTAATTCTCCAAGCGTAGTCGCTTTGTCATTAAAAGGTACAATTACTACAGGGTAATCGGTTGTCTCAGTGGTACTGGCATTGGAATGCTCTGATATTACCAAATCATATCCTTTCCCCGCAGTTCCTCTATTATAAACATCCTTGTCAGCGGCTTTTGATGACCGGGTCGTATCAACGGTTACTCCATATGCTTCTAATTCTGTCTTTAGCAATAGATGTAAATCCCACATTCTGTCACCTTCATTATATTTTGAATTAACAGGTGATACATTATAGCCACTGTAATGACCTGCGTCTAATAAAATTTTTATGGCCATAAGTTATCCTCCTCATTCTCAATATCTTCAGACATAATATCATCCATATCATTGTCATCAATACTGCCAATCGTAATAAATTCTTCCTCAATATCCATGTTCTCATCTTCTTCCATTATATCGACAATATTATAGATAGCCTTGTCCACTTCTGTGTCTTTAGGAAGTTCACCTGATTGTTCATATATTTGTTCATTCAAATTAACATCCATGCATATCCTATCTGCATGTAAATTAGATACTGCGTTTATAATATCAGAATTTATATCTTTCCTATAAAATCTTTTCCAGATTGCAGTTACATATTCCCATCCTTTCGTACAGATAAGTGCAATCACGAAGCTGCCTAAAATAACACCAATCAGGTAATACCATATAAAAGCTATCTCTTTATATGATATATACATAAAAAATGCTAATGTGCAAATAGTGATGGATAAGATAAGCACCTGTAAAGATGTCGGAATGATATTAAAAATCCCTATTTCTTTTGTAAATTCCGTAATTACTGAAATTATAAAGCATAATACTGCTATAACTGTCAGTACGGTTGTAATATTATTCATCATTTCTTTCATAATATTTTATCTTCCTCTCTTACTTGTTAATCAGATATTCCTGTAACTCCTGTTTGGCTGATTTTAGTTTGTCGATAGAATTGCCGGTAATACCATGCTCCACTAATACTAATAAGGTCTTACAGATAATCCTGTCAGAGCTTTCTGCTTCTCTGATTCTAATATTGTCTTTTTCTAATAAGGTGGAGTGATACTTTATCTCTTCCTTCATTTTCTTATATGGGGAGAGAAACCTTACTATCATGGTTACACCTCCGCCAATAACAGAGATTGCGCCAAACAAAGACAATGTCAGCTGAATATAGTTTTGTATCATATACGATAACTTACTCCCTTCTTAATTATAAAATCTATATGTTTGAAGAACTTAGAGTTTCGCTTGCGAAACTCTAGCGCTGACGCGCTGTCACTTTAGTGACAATCTTCTTATGAAGCGTCATGCGCATCCTTAACGGAGCGCTTTTTATCTTATAGGGTTCAACTTCTAGCTAGGAACGAAATGTAGTACTTTCCTATAAGATAAAAAATAGGCTCCGCCTATTCAACTCCCCTACCCCTCAATCTTGAGGGGTGGGCTTGTTTTCTTGTTTCATATCCTTCATAATAATCTTATGAACATACTTCAAAACATTTTTAAAGATCATTACGAAGAAATTCAATATACTCTTCATCCACGTCCCATCGTTATGGAAAATGTGGAGAAGATG
>Ga0153924_1000609_pt1 | contig 21633 bp, 30 predicted proteins | sample TSNJ008MetaG_FD_104709 | JGI IMG/M metagenome (GOLD analysis project Ga0153924, IMG submission 104709) | Attine ant fungus gardens microbial communities from New Jersey, USA - TSNJ008 MetaG | ecosystem: Host-associated > Fungi > Mycelium > Unclassified | place: USA: New Jersey, Wharton State...
TACCTTGAGACGACGTTGTGGATGAAGAAGGTGAAGCAGCACTCCGAACCCAGGCCGATATCCCTCTATCATTTATATTCTGCATCCTCGTTCGTTTAAGTGATTGTGGACGTAATGATTCGACCGGTGATTGTTTTTGTTTAAGTGTCTGCGGTGCAGATATGACGTCCTCTCCTCGAACTTCCATCATGGCTCCTCTTCGTCCTTTCCCTTCTTCTGTTGTCTCCTCTACACCGTTATTTGTGGTCACATCTTCAATAAACCCTCTACCATGTCTTCTTGTTGATGGTGTCTTTGAGGTCAAGACAAAAGCAGCACTGTTTCTCTCCTCGGGAGTAGTATCCGAGAATATGGTCGGATGACACCCTTTCTGCGTCGGTGTCGTTGAGTCATAACTTGAGTGGGGCGGTGGTTTAGAAGATGCCCATGCCGTGAATCCTTTCATATCTGGATCTGGCAATGCTGTTACACTCTCAGATAGCGACAATGACATTGAAGGAGTCATTGTTGCTGTCACTGCTGTTTTTCCCATTGGGGTTGGTGCGATTGTTGATCTGGTTGACTTTGTTCGGTCATTGCCATTTATCTTTAATGACGCCATCGGTGATGACGGAGATGCCATAGTAAATGACAAGGCGTCCGGGTATGTATCTGCCGTTGGCTTGATATGCAAAGAGGGGGTCGTCCTGACCAGCTGGATCAAAGTGATGATTGTATGCGCTACACGAGCAAGGGATTCACTGGCTGGATTAATCAAATCGTCTGGCCAGAACAAGACTTGACTTTGTAGTCCCTGCCAAGTGCACACTGCGAGGAAACGAGTAACGTTCTTATGATCTTGTTCAAGAAGATCAGGACGAATGGTCGGGTGAAGTAGGCTCATAAGTCTGTGGTCAGGCAGGAAAGAAGGAAAGAGATTACTAAATGGCCTAGTTTCTGAAGAGGACAATACCTACTGGCATAACACGAAGCCATCTCGCGGAGCCTCGTGGAATGTGCCTCTCCCCTTCCTCGCCCGACACACTGGTTATAGTATTCTAAGTTGTCCCAACACTAGCGGAAGCCGAGTTGACCAGATTTAGGTAACTCGGAGAATTCACGGTATCTCTCATCCTCCAAATTTGTTCGAGCCTCACTAAGCTCTGCATCCATCCCTCGACTCCTGCCCACACCTCCGATCTAGTTCTGATGTGCGGCGGGGGGCGAATCACTTCTCTGCAGAGCATGGACGCTGCCTTCCGCAACAGTTCTCAGTTGTCAGGTTTGTCAGGTAAGGGTGATATAGAAGAGCTGTTTTCATGGGTCGACCCCTGAGGAGGCAGTATACTGTCCGCATCATGACCAGTACCACGAGCAAGAGTATGCTCAGTGTGTATCTGGAAATTAATTCGGTGACTTTGTGTGGGCAGTGCTGAGATAGCCAATGATATGGCAGACGCTCCCTGCAGTGACAGGCGACCTGGCTAAGCCTGAGGAGGGCAAGATGAAATAATGTTATTGTAACTTTGGGAGAGCAAGATGAGTAGGTGACAAATAAATTTGTTTTGCGCAATGCATATTGTAGTCGTGAATTGTCCAAGTACATAGCCTCTTCCTTGCTGCCCACAGGATTTCTTCCTGGATATCACCCTACATGACAGACAGGCCTCTTACGGACTTCATAGAGACCGAACCTCAAACTCCTAGCTAACTCAAGCCTTGAGAACCATTTCATTCTACTAATAAACACCCTCGAATCACTTAACCTTATAAACTAGTACATCATACAACCCCAACCTACATCACCCCATGGAGAACCCAACTACTTCACCACCAACATCCACACCCAACTCGGAACAACTCCAGCCTCCCCCCCAATAAAAATTTAATAACAACGCCACGAGACAACACCCCAGTAAAGTGATAACTCGGGTGTAATCAGTAGTGTACCGCTATGTATTTCACCCACCGCGTCTTGTCACCTGCTTGTTGCGGTATACAAATACAGAATTCTCTCTCTCTCGCTCTCTCCTGGACATTGCTATTCGGGTATGTTGCGCGTGACCTCCACGTGATGGGAAATCTTTTTTTGACTTAGTCAGCGGGCAACCGTGTGATTTCTCAGCCAAGATAACGACTTGCCTTCTCCCTCAACCTGTGTCAGATGAGTACCCGCGCACGCACAAGAGCCGCCGTGGCTGCGGCTGCAGCCACTACTTCATCCACTGCTCTATCTACCACTTCTTCGTCCTATGCGACATCATCCAAACCAACCTCAAAGCCTTCTTCGGTCAAGGGTAAACAAGACTCTGCTGCAACGATTTCTCCCATCAAGCAACAGCAACAGCAAGAGCAGCAAATTGTTGTTGCTGAACCATACATAGCGAAGGAAAATTCAAAAACTGTCCCCAATACGACAACAACCAGGTCGACCACCACTAAGAAACAGTCGAGCGCGAAATCGAAAGCTATCCTAAAAGCGAACGTTGCATATTGCACATGCCATCGAGGGGACGACGGTTCGCCCATGATTCGATGTGCTGAATGCAAACTATGGTGCGTAATTTGTGTCGCGTGGCCCTTTGTTCAAACCCAGCCTTGTGTTTTTGACTCAACCCTTATAATTTAGGTACCACTTCATTTGTGTTGATTTGAGTGAACATGAGGCAGAGGAAATAAGTGAGTCATGTCTTTCTTGTGGTTGTCAATCATTAACTTAACCGAATAGATGTATATATATGTTCTCTCTGTACCCAATCCACCGGCCGCAGAACAGCTAGTGAGTACACCGAAGCTTCTGACACTCTCCCCTTGTGGTATTCCGTATGTCCAGTACGCCAGAAAGAAAAAGCAATTTCGTCAAAAAATCAGAAAAATTTTGGGTTTCTCGTGACCTGAGTAACATTGGCCGTTTGGATCACCTCTTTTTTGCTTCGTCTGTTCCCACATACACATATGATATTTTGGGTATCTTGTCAGTGTTGTCGATGGGAGCTGGCATCTCGGATGGGACACATAATCCCTCCCCTCATTTGTCTTGCATTCGCATCGTCAATCTGAGCTATGTGAAGCATGTGGTTCTTTAAAACCCTCAATAGTGTATCGTGGGCCTACAAGCGTTGATACGTGTCTAGCGGGCTGATGAATCCACATTCGTTTTCTCGCGACTTGCTCTGGATTGTGTTTGCCACCATGAGTATCGAAGTGATTCTCCTTTTGAGTGGTTTACCCAACGCACATCGGCCAAGAGTGCTACACTCGATAGCGAAAAAAAATTTCTCCGTACTCATACCTATACGTTGCCGTTTTTTTCTTATTCAAATGTTGAGAAGAAGTGACTAACAAAATTCTTTTGCTATAGTGGTTTGGGAGGGTATAGATACCTTAGAGGACTGCGGGTCTGAAGAAGAGAATACAGCTGTCTCAAAAACTACCAGCCTCACTAATGCTGCGAAACAAAGGTCGAAGAAACTTAGTGTGACTGTGTCTCTCCCGCCTCAGCCACGTCAACCAACGCCTTCAGATGATTCGGATGACGCAGACAGCGCGGACGATTATATCGCTGAAGATGAGGAGACGAAAAACTTCTCTAAAACAAAAGGAAAGGTATCAGACTTGATTACTTTAATGTCCCCTCTTGTTCTAACTGTTACCTAATTAGCGTCGTCTCCGCCGCATCTCCTCATCGGACTCGAACTCCAGCTCTGAAGAAACAACAACACGTACATCAAGACGGGTTCGACTACCCGACAAACTTCACAAATTCTCTTCGCCACGATCACAAACGCCCGTGTCTCCAGCCTTAGTTGGTGCCACCACACCAGTGACTTCAACCTCCAGCAAATCATTATCAAGGTTAAAAAGGAAAGCTAGTATAGTTGAGAAAGAGACTTTAGCCCCTCCTCCAAAACGTAAAAGGTCAGATGCCGGCGGAGGTGGAGCGACAATTGATCCTGTGAGGAAGTACTGTTTGGGCAAGTTCGAAGATGTGTTCAAGGAAGTGTTTTTGAGATATCCGTATACACGGTCTGTCGCTGGTCAAAGTGGTGAAACCAGAGACGTGAAATTGGAAGGTCAAGCTCAAATTTCGATCGTGATGAAGAAGTTGGAAGAGTTGACCGAAGAGGAGAAGGAGGGTCTAATTGAAGATAGTAAAAATTTCGCTGCAGAATTGGAGCGGTGCGTGTTTGATAATTATTCAGAAGGCGATATCGCTGGTGCCAAGTACAAGTACGTCATTTCTTCCTTCATTCATCTATTTCTTTGACTTCCTTTTATCAAACAGGGATCGGTTCCGAACGCTTCAATTCAACCTGAGCAAAACCGATCGAATCGTCATTCATCAACGGATCGTCATGTGCACAATCACCCCACAGGAAATATCTCGCATGTCCTCTACTGATCTCGCAGACGAAGAAACAAAACAAAACATAAAAATTGCAGAGAAAGAGTCACTCGAGCAGACCATCCTACAAAAACCTACTGTTCCTAGAGCAAAAATTACTCATAAAGGTTTACAAGACATCGAGGACGTTAACGGCGATCTTGCGAGAGCAAGAGAAACTGAGGGGCAGAGAGAAAGAGAACAAGAAGAAGAAGAGAGGAGGGAAAGAGAACGTAGGGAGAGGTTGAGAGCTGTTGAGAAGCAACAACAAAAACAACGTACTCTTAGTGCAACACCTGAATCACCCTTGGTATCAAGTCATAGTCCCATCACGGTGGATCAACAAACTTGGGGGGCACCGCCTCCTGTGCCTGCGCACGTACTACAACAGCATCAACAGCAGCACGACATTGTAGGTCCAACTGATGATATACTCGGTTCGTCTATCCGACCGCTTTTTGCGCACACGATGTCAGACGTAGTTATGGCCACTGTTCCGGAGGAACACGAGTTGAATCTCGCGGATTTGATCAACATAGACGAGGACAGCATGGATGTTAGTAATGTTTCTACGACTACTAGTGTCGCAGGTGTTGGAGATGCTAGTACCCTAGGATCCTCTGGCGATGTCAACGCGACAACCACGGCGACAGATACTACGCCCTCTGGTATCGTTCTTTCTCCATTGGAACAACCTATTGAACCCAATGGGAGTATTTCTGATAAACCTCTTGGGGCGCATCATACCATATCCGGATCGGCACACTTGATGGCTACAACACCAATGAGTTCTAGGTCTTCTGCCGTATCACCATTCTCAGGCCCCCGACCTCGTGGATTATCATTTGATTTGAACTCACTTTGGCAGAGTGTATCCAAGGGTGAGAATGATATCTCGCAGGCACCGAAGTCACCACCTGTTTCGCACCAACAACGAGGACCTTCGACATTGCTTGATCCTGAAAAAGAAATCACTGCACGCGCTGGAGGTAACGATGGAGGAGAAAATGGTGCCAGTGATATCTCATCAGGTACCAAGAGATCTATCTTGCAGGGAATCGGCAGAGAGGAGCCTGAACCAATGGAAGTGGCAAATGATGACGATTTTGACATGTTTTTGGCAGAAGAGAAAGACGTGGTCGATCGTTCTGGTTCTCACGAGGTAGCAGCTGGCAATGGGGGCACCATGGCAAATTCAGCTGCATCGGGTAAGATCACGTCCGAAGCAGAAACCCATTTATCCCAGGACCTCGAAACAATCCAACAGTGTTGGACGGGCAAGGTACGTTTGACACTCTTGTGGTCTATTCTCATGTTAATCGATTTTTGTAATATGTAGATTCTCATGCCACTCGATACGGCTGCGCCCCAAACCACAATAGTGTCCGCCAAACAGGTTGGCGGTCGATCTTTGGAATCTCAATCGCTTTGGTGGCAGACATTGTTTCCTTCGGACGAATTGAGGATTGATGGACGTGTGAATACAAAAAGCTCTGAAGACTTTTTGACACAGACTAGGTTGAACCAACATAAAGAATTGGTTGCAGTAGCGTTCTTGCCTGTGTCAGAGGAGATGAAGGGCGATTTCATTGCATTGATTGAGTATTTGAAAGATAGGGAGTAAGCCTCGTCATTTCGACTCTATGTCTGTGTGATATTAACCTCTTTTTACTATTCGTTTAGTCGTCACGGGTTGATCTTCCCTTGGGGCCATCGCCCCAAAGATACGTGCCCTGGGCGTGAAATGTATCTTGTTCCTTTGCGGGCAAAGGAGCCATTACCGGAGTATATTGAGCTTTTGGATGAGCTCAAGATCCCAGGGACACGTAAAATGGATCTTCTGATTGGGATATGGATTTTGCACAGAGGTAGGCTCAACCACCCTCCACCTGAACCACTCTCTGCCTCGACCAGCACACCCACAAGTGCTGCACCTCCCACAATATTGACACCGGCAGCACCTACAGTTCCAGTTCCACTTATGCCTAATATTCCTTCTCTACCACCACATCTTGCATCCGCCAAATCTCAATCTCCATCTGTTCCCATGCCTTCACAAAATCTTCCTCCATCTATCCACTCCGGTGCCCCATCTCAACCTCCTCCTGGCCTTTTGGCTCAATTTGCTCCAACGATGACGCCGGAAGTAGCGCCGCTCACACATGATCAAGTACAAAATTTGCTTCGCTCGCTCTCTACCAACCTTTCTTTCCCTATCAATTTGCCTATTCCGAGTAACAACGGACCTTCTGCTGCTGCTCCGCCTCCTCCGATGCTAGGTCAATCTCATCGACCGCCTTCACTTCCCTCTCAACCTTGGCCTGGTTTTCCGGTACCGAGTGGTCCTCCACCCTCTCAGCCTTCGGGTAGTTATCCTCCTCCAGGTGCAATATATGGACAACCATCCCACTCTCATTCATTTTCACCACCCCCGCCCCCGCCCCCACCTCCACCTCCTCATCACGGTACATCTAACAATGATCGTAGGGACTCATATGGTCCGTCGCCTAATTTCTATGGTGGTGGAAGAAATGGTGATCGTGAAAGAGGAGAACGTAGTGGTTGGCGTGGTGGTAGGGATCGGCATCAACGAGGACGTGGGAAACATCGTGGAGGTGGCGGAGCGAACGCTACCCCACGTCCTGTTGATTCAGGGTGGCCTAGACGACCAAGGCATGATGATGAGAATGGCAGCCCCAGCCGTCGTTGGGGTTGAGTTGTGGGATTTGACTTTACTCCTCAATTTTGTGCTGATGATTGATTGATTGTTGCAGTCATTATTGTTATTCTCTTTCCCTGGTAGACATTTCCGGCCACGATTTTTTTGATTCGTGGATGTGCCTGCTTTTTGTATGATCTTTTTTACGAAGAAGGATTTTCAGAATATGTACTGTAGTAGTAATCATACATATGCATATGCGGATCCTTGTTTTCTTACTATGGTAGCACAAGTTTATTGCAGTTTTCATGATGCTCAAGCTTAAGTATGTTAAAAATAGAGCATCTTCCAATTTCTTTTTAATCCTGAATCTGGACTTTGACTGCACCTTGAGTTGGATCAGCAGCCACTTGGAAGGCGTCGACAGCGTCTTCCAACTTGAAGCGATGAGTGACAAGAGGTTTGACATTGATGAGCCCACTTGAAACAAGGCGGATAGCTTTCGGATACTGGTTAGCATAACGATACTGGAACCTAATGTCGATTTCGTTGGCACTGAAATGCATAAATGGGAACTGGAGAGAAAGAAAAAGAAACATCGTAAGATTGAAGTAGATATTTTCGTCTTGGCAACATACCACTTGTTCGTTCTTCCCGACACCAATGATAAATACTTGTCCACCAAATTGTGTTGCCTAGTTCAGGAAGTACGTCATCAATGAGGGACGGTGAAAAATGTATATACGTACGTTAGCAGCTGTGTGGACACTGCTCTCCACGCCTGTACATTCCAATGTTACTTTGACTGGACCATTTGCAGCCTGTTTGATCTCTTCTGCCGACTCCTTTGGTGTTGTACCTCTTTTAATCAGCACTGTGCGTACGCCTGGTACTAGCTTTTTGGCAAAGTCAAGACGAGATTGGAAGAGATCAGTGATGACGATGGGTTCAGCGCCTGCTGCGCGGGCTGATAGAAGAGAGACCAAACCAATAGGTCCAGCACCACTGCAAGGATACCAATGAGTGTAAATAATACATTTAATGGAATGAAGATGGTGGATATACCAGATGAGAACAGAATCACCAAGGCGGAGGCCGGAGCGCTCGATACCCGCCAGAGCAACTGCCAAAGGCTCACAAAGGGAGCCTTCTTCGAAGGAGACATTATCTGGAAGACGATGAAGCCATTGTGCGGGGTGCAAATGCCACCTTGTCAAAGTACCTAAAATCACAGATCCTCGTCAATCAACAGATTTTTTGATTTCGTGGAATAGAAACAATGAACCATGGAAGGGTGGGGTAGAAAAGAAGACAACATCGGGACAACCGTTATACCTCCCTGTCCTACAACCATCACAGGAGGGTTGAGAACATGGAACTCCAGCCTCGATAGCCACTCGGTCCCCTGCAGAAGATCTGAGTCCATAAAATGAGTTAGATATAACCAGCGCACCCTTCTTCCATTGAGTAACGCCTTCGCCAACTTCAACTACTTCACCAGCACTTTCATGTCCAGAACCACACTGTCAAGCAAGCTCCTATCAGCCACAATTGCCTTGAAAACCATCACTCACTTCATCAGAAACAACCATAGAATCGCCAATGCGTCCATGTTTCCAGAAATGTACGTCACTCCTTTTAATTCATCGACACAGTTGTTATCGTTAATAACGGAGAAGACGCACCCGCAAATTCCCGTAGCACGCACATGCAACAGAACTTGTCCAGGCCCAGGCTTGGGCCTAGGCTTTTCTACAAGGTGGATCTCATGTTGAGGGTTATAGAAAGCCGCAATATTAGCTTCAGGTTTGGGTTTCTCTCCTTGCCGCAAAATTCTGAAATCAGGGTGTTCAAGAGTCTTGCGAGGATTATAGATCTGAGCGTTGCCCACTTCGACAGCAACTGCGGCCATTTCGAGATATTTGTTCCTTAATACGAAGAATTGAAACGTCAGCAAGAACCTAGAGAGTCTGCGATAGTTGTCAGGAAGAGAGACGTAAGGTGCATGATTGCCGCTTTTATCTTCCGTTACCAGGAGGATGTTTTGTCCGCTCAGCCGAGAATATGATCACAATATGATCACACGGCCTTTTGCCTTTTGCTTTCCTCCGGTCCGCCGCAGTCCGGATATCCCGCCCTGTGCCTGCCGAAGCCCCGGCCTAAAATATTGGTTTCCGGAATCAAGATTTATAATTAGTGCGATAGCTGTAGGGGTACAGAAAAGGGAATCCGTAAAAAAATTTCAGATATCCTCGAGTGGCTCCAGAGATAGAATTATGAAAACCATAAAATCATGATCACGCTTTATGCTGGGTACACAAGACAAGCTCTTAGCCGGAAGGATGAACACCCCCTGTAAAACGCTTGAAAGTAAAGCTGGAAGAGAAGACGAGAGGACGCTATAAATAAATGAATCTCGGTGACCTGGACAATGAACATACCCCAAAAATGCCAAGTCTTTTTCAGCACCAATACCTTCCACCTTCTCAAGATGGTCAGGCATGCTGCCGAGATCATCCGTTGGGAAATATGAAGTGTCCGTGATAGACTGAAGTCGAGGAATGAATGGAGGTTCAATTTGGCGAAGAGTAGTCCAGTCGGCACCATAGAAGAAAGGATGAGCCTTGATTTGATTGACGTTTAGGCGAGACTCAGCCCAAGTCATCATACTAACATGTGATGCGGGTCAATCCAAGCCCCTCTGGGTAGTAAAGGCGCACCTTCGAATCAGCTCTTCACCTTCCCTCGAGATGTATACCTCTTCGGGAAAGTAAAGGTAGGTGGGCCAGTCGATGATCTTCTTGTACGTGTCCCCTGGGTTATCAGAGCAAAAGGGCGCATACCCAACTAGACACTCGAAAAAGATGGCGCCTAGCGACCACCAATCACACTCTTTACCATAGCCCTTCATCATGAAGACTTCGGGTGCGATCTAACAGAAATAGCAAATGCCTTAGCAACGACCAGTCTCATGGCAAAGGGGCTCGTACATAATCAGGAGTTCCAACAGTCGAGTAAGCCTGAAACCGGGTGTCAGTGATTCTTCGGAGCCATAACGGAGACTGACAAGTTTTCTTCGGTTAGCTTTCCAAGTCGCGATCTGTTCTCGACTCATCGTAAGGTTGATCGGATTAACTTGTACACTGTTGCGCTGCGCGTCCCTTCCTTTTTCTTGTTCGATATATCGTTTGTAGTACTCTGGATCAGATGCCTTGTGTAGGCCTGTCGACAGGCCGAAGTCAGAAAGCTTTAGATGACCGTTTCTATCAATGAGGACGTTGTCCGGCTTGATGTCACTATGAAAATGAATGAGAAGCGAAAATAACAAGACGAAAGTTCAACTCACCGATGGATATAACCAAGGTTATGTACAGCCTCAATGGCAAGAATGCATTCGGCCATATAAAACCTTGTAACGTCTTCTGAGAATACATCATACTTCATCAACATTGTCATCAGATCGCCGCCAGGCAGGAATTCCATGATCAAGTAAAGGTATAGAGGGTCCTGAAATGAATAGAAGAGCTGAACCACCCAGGGAGAAGTAGACTCTGCAAGAACATCCCGTTCAGCGCGAACGTGCGCAAGCTGAAACGAGGGGTGAGAGGGTTCCTATAGGGAAGGCCATCACCCACCTGATCTCGCTTCAACATCTCCGTCTTCTGCAAGCTCTTCATGGCATATACTTTTCCCGTGTCAACCTTTTGCACCAACCGAACCTGTGATACATGACTATCAATATCCCCCTGCACCAATATTTAATTCGAATTTTCTGACTTCACCAAAGGCACCCTTGCCGATGACCTTGACTGTACGGAAGTCGGACAGTTTGATTTTTGTTCTTCTGAGACGCAGTTGTTGTGACTCAGATTTTGTATATTTACGGATTTCACGCTCTTTGGCTTCCGGGGTATGAAGCTGCACAAGCTTCGTCTCTAGTTCTATTCGCCTGCAGTTGACCATAAGTCCGCGTGCCGACAATACACACGCTAACGCAACGCACCGTGCATTCCTCTCAATCGCCGAATCCACAGCGACCTTGTAGAAAGATTCTAGCTTCAGCTTAGCAGCGGTTGAGCGGGCCACAGCATCATTGCTGAGCTGGTGCGCTGACCGGTTAAAGTAAACATCTAGCTAATAGCATTAAAACGTCCACGGCAACTCATTTTCAAACGTACAATCATCAGCTCGGTAATTGGTGGACTGTTCCATCGCCTGCGTTTCTTTGCTGGTGAGGTTGTGTGACAAGTTCAGATGGTTATTATACATGTTGCATGGTTGTTGATACAGGGACGAAAATGCATCTCGTGACCTTACTTCTCTATTTTCGAACCTTGTTATACTGCAAAGACTCCCGATGCCTGAACTCACTTTCGACACGCTTATGGACGATGGGGACTATCTGGGCTCCGAACGTGCCCGGCTTGAGAACAAAGTCATTCTCGATGAGCTCGAACGAAAAAAAAAAGCCCGCGCTTTGGCTGTTCCGACGGACGACAATCGCGTCAGAGCACGGTTGAGAGAAATTGGAGAACCCATAACCCTCTTCGGCGAGCGTGTTCGTCTCAATTTCGTTGCCTCTTATATGTTTCCTCAACATAATCTAAGGCCGCTGATCGTCGAGACCGTCTGAGATATGTTCTATCTCAAATCAACGCAGCGCGCGGGGAAGATGCCATCCTAGTCGAATCAGAGTCTTCTGAAGCAAGCGATAATGTTGGCTCCCCGTTTATCTTGATACATTACTCCCAATCATGGTCACTTTAGGAAGAGGAATTCTATACACCAGGATCTCTTGAATTGTTGGAAACCCGTCGGCGGATAGCAGAGTTTTCGCTGCCCAGGTTGGATCTATCAGGTCTTAGACAGAACAGGTGCTTACAGTTGTATTTTACTCGTTTTCCTTGACAGAGCTCAGAAACGTGTCGCTCAGCAGCGTCTCGACAGCAGAATGGACTTGGGCAGAATTGTCGACATCCGGAAAAAGGTGTTCAACGAGGTCAAGGTGAGTGGCCACCAGTATCAACTCAGACTTCGTTAACAATGTAGTCTTGTAGAAATTCTCCAATCTAGGCTCGCAGATTGGCGATGAACGGCCCATTGCACAGGTACGATTTGCTCCAAACAATGAAATCCTTGCCACGGGAAGCTGGTCAGGAACCGTGAAATTATGGAACGTACCGGCCTGCACAGAAATTCGTGCTCTGAGAGGTAGGATAGATATCCCTTCAGGAATTACATATGATTGTAAGTACGTTGTCAGGTCACAGCGAAAAAGTCAGCGGTGTAGCATGGCACCCTCAGGCTACCCTTACTCAAAGCCCTGATGCTGTTAACCTTGCAAGCGGTGCCGTCGAAGGGAATATAAATTTGTGGTCCATGAACAGGCAAGTCAAGGTGTCTCAAGAAGTGATTTGTCGATTCATGGCTTCCTCAGCGACCAACCTCTTTCAGTCTTAAAAGGCCACAAAGATCGTATTGGCCGTGTTGCCTTTCACCCATCGGGTAACTATGTTGCCAGTGCTAGTTTCGACACTACTTGGCGCCTATGGGATATAAATTCTTCGAAAGAACTGTTGCTGCAGGAAGGACACTCGAAGGAGGTTTTCACCATAGAATTTCAGCATGATGGTGCTCTGATTGTGTCCGGGTATGCAGTACTTATTTGATAGAGTCCTCATCGTAGTCTAAGTTCTTTCAAGTGGTCTGGATGCTATTGGCCGTGTTTGGGATTTGCGGACAGGAAGAACGGCTATGGTACTTGATGGTCATGTTCAAGGAATTTATTCAATTGCATTCTCACCGAACGGGTTAGTACAATTTTACACTACGTCGTGCCAGTTCAATTATTCCACAAATTAGATATCAAGTTGCTACAGGCTCTGGTGATGATACAATCCGACTCTGGGACATACGATCTCTGAAAGCACTCTACACCATACCCGCTCATCTCTCAAATGTGTCCGATATCCGATTCTTCCATGCCAACGACCTCTTCTTCAAACCCCTTACTTCAGCCACAACTGACGAAGACACCGAAATGAACGGTATCGAGGAAGAACCAGGACCCCGCGATACACCTGATTCTGAAGAGCCTAAAGATCAAGATTCAGACTCAGCAAAGGGGTATACAGAAGAAGAGTGGCGGTATCGTTCTGGATTATTCTTCACCAGTGCAGGTTATGATGGTCTTGTCAAGATTTGGAGTGCGGATGATTGGCAGTTGTTACGCACACTTACAACCGACGCGGGTAAAGTCATGTCGGTTGATATCTCAAGCGACGGTGCCATGATTGCTTCTGGAACTTACAACCGGAATTTCCAGTTGTATACTCCCGAGGGCTTTTAATACTTATTAAATTATACCAACTGGTTAAAAATATGCTACTTACCACGGCATAAATGGGAACAGGGGATTTTACTCCTGCGGGCACCATATCGGTCTATATCCATAGTCTTTTGAGCGACAAGAGGCTTAGACTCATTAGCTGAGAACGTGAAATGTGGTGGTTTGGATCTCAGAAGGTATGACATGGAACGGGTAAAATGTTTTGGGAACGAGTGAGCTAAGGGCAAAGTTCAAGCCATATTCGAAGATCTTCATCTCCAACGTATTTGAAAATGCATTCAGCAAACATCAGTTGAACAGGATTTTATCATGAACCTCTAAAGCCACCACGACCACGATTCCCACTACCACGGAATCCACCTCCACCTCCTCTGCTACCCCCAAATCCTCCTCGCACTCCTCTGCCTGGAGGACCTCCCCGTCCTCTACCCCTGCTTCCGCCTCGCTGGAACCCACCTCGTCCACCTCTGCCACCGCCCCTTCCACCTGCTGCACCTCCCCGTCCACGACCACGCTCTACAGGAACAGAAAATAAGCAAGAATCATATAATAAAGATTTCAAACTGCATACTTTTGATACCTTGGGTAGAAGAAAAGCAAGGTCAATACCAAGAAACGATGGAAAAGCAACAACAACATACCACCTTCGACTTTAGGTTTGGGTAAAAACCGTTCGATCGGCAAGAGTTTATCACCACCAACATACACCTTGTCTCCCTTTTTAAAACTGGTAGCAACCATTCCTTCCCCCATCTTGACCGAAAAATACACTTCGTTGATAGGTCCAAGAATCTCGTCTACTTTACCGATGACGGATTTGTTTTGTAGGTAGATTGGGGCGTTGAAGTAAGGGACTTTATCAGCCATGGTTGATGTACAGAGCATTTCGTCTTCGACTGCATGGACGAATGTTCCTAGTTCTAAGGATAATAATATTCCACAAGGGGTTTGATTTGACCTGAGCTTGAAGAGAGAGGAGAGAGACGTACCCAAGACTGTATCTGGAGGGCCAGCATCACGTTGTTGAAAACTTCTGCCTTTGTTTAAATTAATAAAACAAAAATTAATTCGGTATTACAACGAAGACACACCTCCACGAAAATGCCCACCCCCTCGACTCATAGCTGATGGATGTGTGGATGAGGAGGCGGGATAATAATAAAATTTGTTGATCGTGGGTATTTTTTGATCTGACTTCCTGATCAGGCAATCAGGGCTCCCACTTTACGAAACTCCTCCACCGCCCTAGAGACAGATTTGAGATCTCTATTGACATAGACTGAATTGAATCTGAACAGTTTCCATACACTTCATATTGACTTCCGATTGCATAGCGATCGGTCAACCTTGTCCCCAGCATAGCTACTAACAAGAATGTCGTTGTCTGTGCGAACACATCCTTTTGTAGAGAGGTGCTCCAACCTAGGTTTAATTGCCAGTCAAGGACCATCCACCTACTGAGATATAATAATAACACAATTACATACATCGAAAGCGACAATATGCAAAATACTACATTGTTCAAATAGTACCATCCCGCACTTTTTGCATGAATCCCGATACCCGCCCAATATCCACAATTTGGGATTCACTTTCAACTGCAACCACAAGATTTTCCAACATCTACACCAGTATCAGTAGGTTCAAAGAGGCTAAATACAAGCAATCGCTCACATCCTCGACTTTATCAATCGGTATCCCAGTACAAAGCGCCACGATCTTCTTACACTGATACTCCTTCTCTGCATTCATAGTTTGCAAATTCGAAAGTCTGTCGCTCAACGACTGCTCTATTCTCTGATGCCAAATTTTCATCCTCCTCAACTTCACTAGCGTCGTAACTGTATCACTTCCCGAGGGAGGCATAGGTGGATCCAAGTCCACATTTACCGATATATCTACAGCACCACCAATTCCGATTATCGTAGATCCGATACCTCGATATGAGAATGCTGGACCAGCAGATTCTCGTGCATCTTTGCCAGAAAGGTCAGTGCGCCCTGTCCAGTCGAATTTGTCTTCATCGGACAAGGCCTTTTCGACATTTTGGACACGTTGGTTGACTTTATCGAGTTCGGCGCAGTGTACTTGCCAAACTTGGATTTGTTTGCGCTTGTCCGAGAGCTCGCGAGTCGCGGCACGCAAATGGGCTTGTGTTACGTCAAGAGAATCTTGTTTTGCTTTGAGCTCGGCTTGGAATTCCGTGCTCAGTGATTGGATCATGGAAGTCAAGTCTAAAGGCGACAGGAGGTATGTGGACTGTCTTTGGCAGGGGTGAGGGAGACGAACCTGAAATGACATTCTCACTCTTTTGTATAGGTGCCGGAGGACCGGTTCGTAACGCTGCCAGAATGTCCTCAGCCTTTGAACTACCCGCAAGTTCCTAAAATACGCATCAGCCAACTCATGAAATATAGTGTCACGTCCGATTTCACCTCCGTTTCAACACCAAAGTCACCGGGTCGCAGTCCAAGTTTGTTGGATAATGTTCGATTTGCATTGACATCCAACAACGTCCTTACTAGACTCCTGTTGCCAACTCTCGCAGCAATGTTCAATGCCGTGTCCCCGTGTTCATCTTGTAAATCTACTAAAGAACGAAAATCCCCGCCTTGATGTTGCGCTATCCAATACAGGATCTGATCAAGGTAATATCGCGCAGGCACGGCTCGGCCTTTAACACCAGATAGAGCTGTGACATGATGTAAAACAGATTTTTTTGCAGTATCAAGGGTACGTATGGATTGGTTGAGGGAGGCGACGAGGGTGTTGAAACATTGTTGGTCTGCGTTGTGAGTTGCTAAACAAGCGCGAATAAGAGGGGTTTCGCCAAGGTAATTACCACGGTGGATATCTGCACCGTTAGTTATGAGAGCGGTAACTGTTCGCTGTCGTGCCAAACTAGCCGCTAGATGTAGCCCAGTATGGCCTTGGTTATCAAGAATGATGTCAACGTCGAGAATACCCGGGTTCGCATTATTCGAAGGGTCAGAAGCAATTTCTCGTAAAAGGTCCAGGACTGGGCCAGGTTCATCACGTTGACAGATAGCAGCCATTACTGCTGCTCGTCTGCCATCTTTTAAAGGGGCTGATGGGTCCAGTCCACGTGTAACAGAGGGTTTCGACGCGAAGCGCGTCACATAGGTGATAGTTTCTGCGCGGGCATCGACAGTCCCGATGGACTGTGTACTTGTTGGTCTTGAGGTGCCGTTGAAGGTCTGCTGTGTGGAAGGCAACGAGGTCAAATGAGTTTGAGACGATGTTGACCAGGATTCTGTCTGTGAAGTAGGTAATTGAGAAGGAGACTCCTCGCGGCGTCGTCGTTTTGCAGGTGAAGAGTTATCTTGACCATGTACATGGAGAATATTTGACGCTGGTGGGTGGATGTCTAGACAAAATCAAGACGCGTGATGAGTGAACGGAAGAAATGGGCTGACCAGATATAATGGTGTCGGCATCGGCTTCGGACCGATTCCTCTTTAAGGAAGAAAGGGGCGGCGTTTGAGTAAAGGGTGATCGAGAGAATCCCGGACCATGATAGGGTGAAGGTGAACTGAAATTCTGTACCTTTGCTGTCGACTCTGAGGTCGAAGGGGTAAATAGACCCTGAGCACGGCCTTGGTTCAAGAGACGAAGGGCGGAGCCAGGCATAATTGGTGGTGGAGCTAGAGTGGAGGGGATTGATGGAACATAGTTGGCTGAACCTCCCAGATTCGAGTAAGAAGAGGAGGCGGAGAGTGGACGTGGGGAGGTTGGTCCAGTGGGAGTAGCAGCAGGGAGGGCTCCAAGGGAGTTTGTGGATGGCTGGAAATCAAAGAGGGGAGATAGTAGAGAGGCTACGCCATACTGGAAAGCAATATCGCGACCTCGTTCCAGCGGGATCCTTTATAATTACTGAGATGAGTCAGACTGCCAGATAAATAACAGAGAAACACAGACCAAGTACCCTGGTACTTTCCATAGCCACCTTGGACTATCTCATGCTTTCCGGGCAGAATTTCCTTCTCCAGGATTTTTGTGCGCCTGCCCTTGTCAATGCCCGCGACTTTGAGGATCTGTGTCGCGTTGACATAGGAGTCGTTGCGTCTGCGCATGACGGCGATGCCGCGGACCATGCACTCAAATACCTGGAGGACAGGGGGAGTGAGAATGAGAAAAATGAGAAATAAAAAGACAGGAAGACCTGGACGGAGGAGTATACTGCATTGTAGATCTTAACGGTAGGACTTGTGTTTTGGGGCAGCTTGGATGCTGACTGCATGGTGGACGAGGGAAGGGCGTGATGCCAGGTCAGGTGTTTTATGCGAGACGCGACAACGCGTGACTTTTGATATGTTCTCTCCGTATGTCGGAACATCAGCCTTTCCTCATCGATGTCGTCCCCGTATTTCCCCTCATTCATGCCTTCCGCTTGGTATGTCAGACCACAGTTTGCAATAGCCCACTCACCCTCCTCATAGGACATCATGGTATGTTCACTTGCTCAGCATAGCCTGACTTCACTCATGGCTCCAGCATTGCATCGGTGCGTCTTCAATCTGCGGCACAAGAATTGCCAACTGACCACACTACATAGATACTCCATTGTCATTTGAAGCCGTGCGTGTTTTCTCTCATCTTCAAGCTGTCTGTCATTGACCCTTACCAGCTCACTGCGCCCGAGCTAACTTACTCACTCGTCCATCCTCTCGTCAACAAATACACCTCCATCCAAGAGGGGAATCTCTCCGTTGTCTTCTGCTTGCTTCTCAATCGTGTACACTTTTTACGCGATGAGAATGTGACTACGGCCCCCATCTCACGGTCAAGAGCCGACCTCTGTGAGATTTTGGCTACCCGCGTCCTGAGACAGCTCGGCGATGATATATATCGTCTTGCTGTTGCAGCGGCTACTGAGTGGCCTGTATACAATGGTGCTGATCCAGCATCAATTGCTCAGCTTAAGCAGGAGCGGAACGACGACTTGGAGAGCCATGTAGGCAACGCCATTGAGCTGGCTATTCTCGGCAAGGCCAGAAAGTTTATCAAGAGCTCTGCATGTCAAAAGCTCATCCGTGCTATCTGGAGGTGAGTTAGAGTTCTCATCAAAATGGACATCGAAGAGCTAAATTTTCCCAGTGGTAAATGTGTTTATCAAGCACGGAGCAGTCATTCAATCCTCTCAGACGTGAGTCTTGTCAAGTCGATGCAATCACATTTCTCATGACACACAGACATACAAACGAAAGTCTATTCACTTTTATGACCCTCACAAGGCACCTTTGCTTGACCACTACCGGTAAGCTCCAAGTCTTGAGTTTCTCAGACCTCACTTTATCTTTCTTACAGACTCAAAGTTCCCGCTATTCGCTCTGTCCTTGACTACACCAAGTAAGATCGTCTTCTCAGCGTTATGGGTCGGATCGTTACTGAATCAGTTATCCTAAGCTTTTTAATCCTCTTCATCCTATTCACCATTAATATCGAATTCAATAGAACTGAGAGTATCAATATACCTGAAACCTTGTTTATGATATTCGGCCTTGGATTCTCCTTAGAGAAGATAGCCGCAATGCAAGAACATAGTATCGGAGGTTTGCCTTTTTTTGGCCTTTCTCTTGATTGATTCTGAATCATACCAGTCTTTTTTAAGGGTACCTGGGTGTGTATTTCATTGTTCAATCAACAATGGTTTAGCTTGATCCTTTTGGTTAGAACGTCTTTGATGTGGCATTTGGTGCGCTGTTCCATATCTCTTTTCATCGAGAAGGTGCCCATAAACGTATTAGTAGCCTTATATAGTCCATATGCAGTTCTCAGGCTATACGGTGTCTATCATCATAGTAAGGATGTCATGGTGAGTAAGAAAACCATGCTTATTGATGGTCGTTGTAGAGCGATGGGCGCGAGAACTCGGAAAACACTTTCTCGCTGTTACTGCCAGTTTCATGTTCCCTAGACTGGCATTTGTCACTTTGAAGGATAATCTAATGGTCCTTTCGCTTCGAGCTATGTTGATGCAATTTATGATGTTGATGCTCATCGCGGCCTTCTGTTTCTGCGGATTTTTGTATGCGTTGTGGACGTGCGTTGGTCATTCCTTTCCTCTTGATATGATCAGGAGCTTATTATTGCTTGTTTTTCTGTAGGTTGGGTCGAAACCGCGTATCGTATGTCATTCTCTGATTCTGTGTTCTCTTGTATTGATTTTTTCCTTTTATGGTTACAGTATAGGGTACAATCATTTGGCTTTCCATGATTGCACAAGGGCAAAACTTATCCTGATTGTAGTGAAATTGCTTGGTGGATGCTTGACCTCTACTTTGGACTCGATGCCAGCGGATTCGATCATGCCAGTAAGATTTATACTTCTCGCAGCTATCGCTTTCTTTTGAATATAATAGCCGACTTCCATTCTGTGTTTGGTCCTATGCTTATGGTAACCTATGCATGTCTAAGTAATACACTCTTATTGACAGGTAAGTTGGGTGTTCTGCTCCTCTCTTGAAATAAGGACTGAGATGATTTTAGTACTTGTTTCGGTACGCCCCATTTTCATTTTTGAAAAAAAGCCGTGAGCCCAGAAAAATCAAGATTCTGTCAAACACATTTTCCCGTATCAATGAAGACGCCGCAGCAGAGGTAAGTTACGCGTTTCCCAGATTTTTTTGTCTACCTCAAACGCCTTGCAGTCGATGTTCAGGAAGGCTGTCCGGACTGTTGAGGGGTAGGCTGACCTCTTGTGATGCGATGTATCTATGTTGATCAGTCTTCAGTGTCAAAGCAGACTCCTTGTTCTCTTATCAGCCACCTATCAATGTTCTCGCGCTCTGCATCATGTTGCCTGCTAGCTATGTTCTATCGCCCCGTTGGTTCCACAAAGTGAATGTGCTCATGATAAGAATCACCAACTTGCCAATTCTTCTAATAATATCTTGGTACGAGCGGTATGCAAAGAAGGCAGGGACTGGGAGCTTCTACGATACAATAACCCATGCAGCTGAAAGACTGTTCGATTCCTTACCTCGGCCATTAAGGCTGAAACGAGTGTGTGAGTGGATACCCTGTCTCTTCTTTCAGAAGTTTGATAAATTGGCTTCTAGCTATTTTTGAAGGAATGGTGGGACCAGGTGCTGATATTGATGCTGTTCGTGTCTATTCTCCCACAAGAACGTCAACTTCTCATTCGCATGTGATAATTTAGGTTTTTGAAGTCAATGATGTGTTCGGAAGTGCCCTTGATATGACCGATTCCAATGAACCTATTCATGTTCAACGACAAATGACTTCACGCCGCCGCTCGTTGGATTCCATGTCCCCATTTAGACGACTCACAAGATCGGGGACGTATTCTTCTGGATCTCCAGTGTCACCTCATCTCCCACCTTCTCGGATTCACTTGGACACCGTTAGACCGATGCAAAGTGCGTCAAGCGCCCTTGCACAGATATATCCCCCTGTTGTAGATCAGATTCCGGAAGAGCGAACGGAGTTGAATCATGATCTTTTTTTCGCGAATGAAAGTGCGAGAACATCGAGGGGTGTTTTGAGGAGACGAATGTTAGCGGGGACGCCTTATCCGTCTATTTCCTCGGTCCAACAACATACTGGGTTTGTCGATGTATCTACCGGCGGACGTTCGATGCCGGACCCGGCTCCTGTCACTCAGTTACATCAGAATTCAAAGTCGATGGTGCGAGCGAGGATGATGAGCCCAGAGGAGGATGATGACAATGATGAGTCGCCAGAAGTTTCTGCCGCTGCTGCTGGTGTTGAAGATGAATTAGAGAGTCCTGGATCTGTGGTTTTTTTGAACAGGTTGGGTGATTTGGAGAAGCGACAGGCGAGGATGGAGGTGTTGCTTGAACAGATTGTTTCCAAGCTGTGACGTATGGCGTATTTTTATTGTAGTTTTTTTTCACATTGAAATAGAAGATCAATGTGCCTCTCAGATTGAATGCTGAGTATATCACAGGCCGTATGATTAAGTTTCATTATCTGAAGAATTGCATACATCAAGTGTATATCAAGTGTATATCAAGTGTATTTCATACTCAAGTCAAATACAAACAAACAACACAAACAACTAGGGTATCCAAAAACATAGAGTAAATATTTCTTTGGGGACTATATGTGTTTTGGCCTTCTTTTTAAGCATCAAACTGGACAGTAAGGGAGCTAGGCCACGGCGAGACGAGGTATCTGCTGTCAAGATAGGCATGACGATACTGCACATTCGTGCCCTCGGTGAATCTCTTTAACTTGCCGGATATGCCAGGAGCA
>Ga0153924_1000610_pt1 | contig 21633 bp, 16 predicted proteins | sample TSNJ008MetaG_FD_104709 | JGI IMG/M metagenome (GOLD analysis project Ga0153924, IMG submission 104709) | Attine ant fungus gardens microbial communities from New Jersey, USA - TSNJ008 MetaG | ecosystem: Host-associated > Fungi > Mycelium > Unclassified | place: USA: New Jersey, Wharton State...
CTTCCGGTATACACGCCAAGACCTTCTCCTTTGCCGCCGATCATAGCAGTTAGCGCCGGTTCATGGTTGTGCATGGTAAATGTCATGCCGTCAGCCACTTTATGCTCATTAGCAGGGTTTACGGAATGTCCCAAATGCAGATACATATTCGTGCTGAAGGGCATGCTTAGATCCAATTTTTCTTTCGCCCACATCGCTCCAAACTGATCCTTTTTGTCAAAGGTTGCTATTGCGACATTTGTATATTTCGAATCAACCCTGGTATCTCCTACAAAGGTTGGAAACACTGAACTTATATCCAATCCATCGGGAGGTTTATTTGCAAATTCGCCATCTCCAAATTCAGCCATCACCACAGGGTTGGGGAAAAACGTATAATATTCTGTACCGAAGTCTTCATCCCAATCTACAAGCTGGCAGTTGTAGCCCTCCGGCATCAGTACTGCTGCTACCTCGTACTGCCAACGGGGCTTCGGTACATTCAGCGCCGCCAGAAACCCTTTTGCCGCAAGCACGAACTGATATTTTATTTCATATACGTCTATCGCCGTCCGGACCTCTCCGATCGTCACAGGCTGCGGGTCGTATACCAACTCCTCCTTTGTTTCTTCGGATTTCTCTTTATCCATTTGAATTTCCGGCATCGCAACAGGATTTGAGATATTGTCATGCGTGCTATCCGTCTCATCCGCTTCTTCAGATGCGTCAAGTTCTTCCTCCTCGTCCGTCTCTTCCGTCTCGTTAGTTTCTATGTTGTCCTCAATGACAACTGTCTGCTCCTCTGTCCTATAAACGTTCCCGGAAATCGCCAGAACAGGATTTCCTACTCCGAATGTCACAACTAACGATAGAAGTATTGCAGTAAATTTCATAAAGCTTGTTTTAAATTTTTTCATTTTACACCCCCTTCTGCAAGCAGACTACAATCTTAAAAGTAGGATTTGTCTTTTTTATAGTATAACGGTTAAATTTATCGCAAACATCGTACAATTGTATATTTTTATGCCGGTATTATGAACTACTGATTTTTATTGGATAGATAATGAAATTCACATTGCCAGTCTTATGGAAATGTGATTAGGTGGGGGGAAATGAAAAAATCAAGATTTGAATGAAGTGATTGAGTGTGGTCTTGACCGGTAAGACACTGAAACCTCCTCCCGGGGATGGTCAAAACCACGGCATTTAGAATATCAATTGATCCAGAATGTGTACCGCAGAGGTAAACAAAAAACAGACTGTTATTCCAATAGCGGTAGGAATAAGGACGGACAAAGCCGTCCACTTCAAGCTGCCGGTCTCTTTCTTTATGGTCAGGCAAGTGGTTGAGCAAGGCCAGTGGATAAGGCAAAACAGCAAAGTAGAAACTGCCGTTGCCCAAGTCCAGCCATTTGATACTAATAATGTTTTCAGCTCCCCAAGACTGTTAAGTTCCATAATGCTCCCACCGGATAGATATGACATAATCATGATGGGCACTACGATTTCATTTGCGGGAAATCCCAGAATGAACGCAAGCAGAATGACACCGTCCATACCCAACAGACGGGCAAATGGATCGAGAAATGCAGAACAATGATTTAGCAGGCTCATATCCCCAACCGTTATATTCGCAAGAATCCAAATAATAAGTCCCGCAGGCGCTGCTACGGTAACTGCTCTTCCAAGCACAAATAAAGTGCGGTCAAATATAGAGCGCACGATAACCTTCCCTATTTGGGGCGTTCGGTAAGGCGGCAGCTCCAGTGTAAAGGAGGACGGTTCTCCTTTTAGCAATGTCTCAGACAAAAATCGGGAAACAGCGAAAGTAAGCAGGACGCCGAATATAATAACGCCCGCCAGCATTAAGGTTGACAGCAGCGACTCATATGCCCCTCCTAAGGTTCCCACGAAAAACATAGAGATGATTGCAATCAAAGTGGGGAAGCGGCCGTTGCAGGGTACAAAATTGTTTGTTATGATTGCGATGAGTCTTTCCCGCGGGGAATCAATAATACGGCATCCAATTACACCAACGGAATTGCATCCAAAACCCATACACATAGTCAAAGCCTGTTTGCCGCATGCTTTGGCTTTTTTATATTGGTGATCCAGATTGAACGCAACACGGGGCAGATAGCCAAAGTCTTCTAATAATGTGAAAAGAGGGAAGAAAATTGCCATTGGCGGCAGCATCACCGAAACGACCCATGCAAGCACACGGTACACTCCCAGCACCAGTATGCCATGTACCCAGTCAGGGGATCCCAGCCACGAAAAAAAATCGGTCAGACGGTCCTGCACCCAGAACAGTCCGTCTGCAAGCCATTGGGATGGATAATTTGACCCGGTAATGGTCAGCCAGAAAACAACGCATAATAAAGCAATCATAATGGGGATTCCGGTGTATTTGCTGATTAGTATCTTATCGATCTTTCTATCGCGGCTTGTGGCAGCCCCGTCTGTATGAATGGAACATCCGGCGCAGCATCCACAGCCTTCGCAGCCGGCACAGCCAGCATTTCTTTGAAAGGAGATGTTTCCCATAACGACCTCTTCGGCTGAAAAAACAATGCAGGAAACAATGCTGTCTTTTAATTTTTCCAGAGTTATATTTTGCTTTCCAAGTACCTTGCGCGCAGCATGCACAGCATCTTGAACCTCTTTATCCACCATAAGGTCAAAACCCAGATGCCTGCCTGTTTTGGCGATGAAGGCGTCGTCTCGCTCCAACAGTCTCAATGAAAGCCACCGGCTATTCATCCTGCCATGCAGTCGGTCGTCAAGTACTTGTTCAAGAGGTGCTATGGCTTCCTCAATGGTTTGCTGATAGTGCACCTTTCGGGGATCAGGTTTGATAGTACCATTGCAAAGTGCTTCCACCTTCTCCATCATTTCCTTAAGTCCTTTGCCGCTGCGGGCACTTGTACCCACCACCGGTACTCCCAGGTCTTTTTCAATCGCTTCTAAATCAACAACTATATTTTTCTTTTTTGCTTCGTCCATCAGATTAACACATACAACGACCTGCGGCGTGATCTCCATCACCTGGAGCACCAAATTGAGGTTGCGCTCCAGGCAAGTGGCATCACACACTACAATGGTGGCGTCCGCCCCGCCGAACAGGATAAAATCCCGCGCAATTTCTTCCTCGGCAGAATGTGCCATTAAGGAATATGTACCCGGCAAATCAACTAAAATGTAATCATTTCCTTTGTAATGATGTATTCCCTGCGCATTGGTAACTGTTTTCCCCGGCCAGTTTCCCGTGTGCTGATTCATACCGGTCAAAGCGTTAAATACAGTGCTTTTGCCCACATTGGGATTACCCGCCAAAGCGATGATGAATTCCTCTGTTTCCGAATTTTTGTCCATGCCCATAACCATTGCTCCCTTAAAATACTAATTTATAATATTTAATTAATGAGAATACCCTGTGCATCTTCCGTTCTTATTGCTATTACTGCGCCGCGTATGCCATAAGCTACCGGGTCGCCCCATGGGCTTTTCTGGATGCACTGCACCTGCGTTCCTTCAACAAGCCCCAAATCCTGAAGTCTCCTCTTGATTGTGCCGGTATTTAAAAGAGAAACGACTCTTGCGCTTTCTCCTTCCTGTAAACAGGTTAGATTGTTTTTGGACATTTTCTTTTATACTCCTTATACTAAAATCAATATTTTTTCATACATTAGTTGAGGAAGACTTTGTTTCCTGTTACTATCGTATTCAAATATTTATAAATACGTTACAAGGAGATTATGATATTTAAGGGGATTGCAGAAACTCTGGAGGATTATTTGGATATGAGCTGGAATTAGTAGAAAAAATAGAGCTGACGAGGGCTAAATGGGTATTTTGAGTTTATTTTAGAAGGGGGACGCCAAGAATCCCTGCCAACTATCTTATGCGAACCGGACTCCTTCGGCGGTCGTTCGGAGCCCCCGAAAACAGTCATCACTCGGGAATGCCCTCGTGATTCCTTGGGTCTCCTCTCTCCCTTACGCTGCTTCGCAAGCTACGCAGCTACCCTCATACACCGGATTTTTCGCATAAGATAGTTGGCAGGGATTCTTAGCTGTTTTTCATAAACATTTTAAGTCTCGTTAAAACCAGACGAGTTATATCGGTTATTATTACTTTAGCACGTATAAATCCCCCGCCTTTTTATTCAACTCATGCTGATTTATAATTTGATAACCATAAATTTGTTTTTGCAGAATTTTATCTTTACACAATTTATCAAGGCAACGCAAAAGGTGGCGATAACTTGTTCCGACCAGTTCCGCAACCTCGGTAAGCGTTTCACGGAAAATTCCGCCGCTTGCGGTTTGTGTTATATAGGCGCATAGCCTTGCATCAAGAGGCTGCAATATTGTTATTGCCCTGTTAATACTACTTTGCATAAGCTTTTCAGCAAGTTCCTTTCCTATATAATTAACAAAGGTAATATTGTTTTTCAAAGCAGCCGCATAAACTGTAAGCGGCAGACCAATACAAATAAAATCAGAAACGGCCTGCAAAGTGGTAATGGCGGTATGCCTGCCTATCATCAACTCGGCATCGCCGATGATTCCCTCCGACAGGAAATAGCTCAGGAGCAGCTGCCTGCCGTTAGATATGTTAAGGCATACTTTTGCTTTGCCGGATACAACGAAGTATATACAATCAATCGGCTCTCCCTCTCGCAAAAGGTACTCCCCTTGTTCAAAGAAAAAGCGTTCTGCATCTTTCAAGTCAATGTCATGCAAGCCATATTGCAAGAGTAAATCTAAATCCGATTTCATAATATTCTGTATTTTCATAACTTCAGTCCTCCATTTTTTACAGTATGACATATGTCATATTCATAAGTCAATATTTGGGCTATAATAATACCAGATTCAGCATGGAGGTGAGAAAAATGTATTATTTGCTTTCGTTGTTAACGGGCATACTAATTTCTATTATGACCGCTTTTAACGGTGGACTTACAGAATTATACGGTGTGTATTCAGCAACGGTCATTGTACACATTGCCGGTTTACTTCTGGTTTCAGTTCTGATATTTAAAAAACATGAACATCCATTTTCCAAAAGGCATGCATGGTTTCTCTATCTTGGCGGTGCTATGGGTGTAATGACAACCGCATTCACTAATCTGGCTTTTGGGCGTATAAGTGTGTCTGCTATAATGGCGTTAGGACTTTTTGGACAAAGCATAACCGGGCTGATTATTGACACGTACGGATTGATGAATATGCCAAAACATTCTTTTCAAAAAAGTAAAATAATTGGACTGCTTCTCATTTTTTGCGGTATCATATCAATGATAAACAATTTTGACGTATTGGCTGTAATACTATCTTTTTTGACTGGAATTAACATTGTTATATCCCGCACGCTAAACGCTAAACTTGCCGAAAATACAAGTGTCCTTAATAGTACATTTTTTAATTATCTGATAGGGTTAATAATAGCTGTTCCCATTTGTTTTCTTCTTGGCAAAAACGAAGCAGCTTTTGTAAATTTTACTGTTTCGCCAAAGTTATACATTTACCTGGGGGGGATACTCGGGGTATATGTTGTTTTACTAAGCAATATGACCGTTACGAAAATATCGGCATTTTATCTGTCATTGTTTTTATTTACAGGACAGGTGTTTTCCGGTATTGTAATTGATATATTTCTCTCACAGGTTTTCTCTCTTAGAAATCTGATAGGCGGCATTTTCGTAGCTGTTGGTCTATGCGTTAATCTTCTGTTAGATCGCAGGCAATCTGATGAAATAATAAATAAGACTACCAATTGAAAAGTAAAATAACTTCCAAACTGACGCTCATTAGGCTCTTTTGTTGCTAAAAAAGCAACAGCAAATCCATATGTATAATCTATAGACATATTTTGTTAAATGTATTATAATTGGCTTGAAATTAAGTCAATTATCCGTGGTGATATTAATGTCGTGAAATCCATAAAAATACAGTTAATAAATATTATGATGTTGGGGTCAAAAGGTATTTTGACCCCTGATACCTACGGATTGCTCCGCACTTTGTGGTATCATATTATTCAATTATATTTCATCAGGTAATTGCAAAATGATGATAGAAAGGAAACTATTATGATTGAATTTAAAGACCTGACTAAAATCTACAAGCTGAATAAAAAACAGCAAAAGCAGATGAAGATCAGTGATACGACAAAGATTGCGGTTGAGAATCTGAGTCTTACGGCAAATGAAGGAGAGATCTTCGGACTGTTGGGAACAAACGGTGCCGGTAAGACAACAGCCCTGCGTTGTCTGGCAACACTGCTTGTGCCGACCAGAGGAAGTGTTTCTGTAAATGGTTTTGATACCGTAAAGGACGCAGTGTCGGTACGGGAAAATATCGGGTTCCTGACCAATGAGATTAAGCTGGACCCGCAGTTTTCGCCGCGGTATCTGATGGGGTTTTTTGGCCGCCTGCATGGTATGAATGAGAGTGAGGTTGAGGTCCGCAGGGAAGAACTGTTTGCACAGTTTGGAATTACGGAATTTCAGGATAAAAAGATAGAAGAACTTTCAACCGGTATGAAACAGAAGGCGGCAATTGCAGTCAGTTTGATTCATGACCCGAAGGTAATCATCTTCGATGAGCCAACCAATGGTCTGGATATTATTACGGCCCGCGCTGTTACCGATTATTTACAGAAGCTGAAGGAACAGGGAAAAACCATTATTATGTCAACCCATATTATGTCGGAGGCGGAAAAGCTCTGCGACCGTATTGCTATTATTATTGAAGGTAAACTGACGGCAAACGGAACCCTTGCGGAGATACTGGCACAAACAGACCGGTCCGATCTGGAGGATGCATTCTTTACATTGTATCAGAAGCATGGTAAAGCCGTATAAGTTGGATTTTTATGCAGAGCTGTACTCGGACTTAAAAGTTTGTGCCTGCGCCGCAGACTTGATATACGAAAAAACATGCGCAGCCATAAGGAGACTCTATGAACGGAATAAAAATAGTATTTTCTAAAGAGATGAAACGGGTATTCAAAGACCCTAAAATGATTATATCACTGTTTATTCTTCCGGTACTTTTGATGGTATTAATATACGGGTTAATCGGTTTTCTTACCAAGCAGCAGGTAAATGAAGAGGAACAGCATGTGTTTCAGGTCGCAATACAAAATGCCCCGGCTGACTTGGAAACCTCTTTAAAAGGGTTTCTTGAGAAATCAGAGGTGACATGGTTGAGTTCGTCGGATTCCACGGAAGAGTTTAAAGCCGGCATTTATTCGGGGGATAAGGATCTGCTCGTTGTATTTCCGGCGGATTTTACTGAGAAGATTGTATCTTATAAAGAAGGAGATATCCATCCGCATGTCAGTATATTTTTCAATCCGTCCCAGGCGAATTCAAATAATGCGTGGAGCGGGTTTACGGTTATGCTTAGCGGCGTTTATGAGAAAGCGCTGGTAGCGGAACGTGTTGGAGACGCCGGTGCACTGACTGCCTTCACTGTGGATGATTATGATAATCCGGAATCGATTATAATGAATGAAGAAAAGGCAAATGCGGAATTATTAAGCACCATGCTGCCGTACCTGATCACTATGCTTTTATTTGCCGGAACGATGTCTCTTGGTACCGACAGCATTACCGGAGAGAAGGAGCGCGGAACCATGGCAACCATGCTTGTGACGCCGGTAAACAGAAGCTCGATCGTTTTGGGCAAGCTGCTTGCGCTTACCGTATTGGTTATCATGTCGGCGGCCGTATATATCATATCTCTTTCCGTTGCCTTGCCGAAAGCGATGGCGGGAATAGGCGGAGATATGTCTCTGGTTCTTGGCGGTGAACAGATTATGATGATTGCGGTTATTATACTGTCTCTGGCATTCCTGTATGTGGCACTGGTCGGCGTTGTATCTGTTTATGCCAAGACGGTGAAGGAAGCAACTACCTATGTAACACCACTCTATATATTAGTAATTGTTGCCGGTTTATTTACGATGGTATCACCGTCAGGTGAACGTTCCGTGTATGAATACCTGATTCCTATTTATAACAGCAGCATTGCTCTGGGAGAGGTGCTGACCGGAGATCTGACGGTTATGAATTTTGGCATGGTATTTGGCAGTACCCTGGTAATCGCCGGAATTCTGTCTGGAATAATAAGCAAAGCATTTAATAGTGAAAGAGTCATGTTTAATGCATAATATGCTACTTTGGAAGTATGCATGAAGAGATAGAGGCATAAGAAACGGGCACAGGGATGATATAATTCCCTGTGCCCGTTTCGCCCTGGGTTTCTTGCCGACCTAAGATTACCCTTTGACATTTTGGATTATTCATATTCTGAAAGATTAACCGTATCCATGATTTCTTTTTGTTCTTTTTCATTATAACCTGTGAAGTATACAGAATACTCATATTCACCAATTGCTGCGAAATATATCTGTTTATCACTCATAGTAAACATTGTAAACTCCACACCATACTTGTTTTTATAAGTATCAAGGCTGCCTTCTTCAAATTCATGTTCTGATATAACAGCCATGTCAGTAATGATTCTGGCGATGGTAATATCAATCTTATGCCCCCCTAAATCAGTATAGCTGATTCTTGCATTTTGACTTTCCGCACCCTCATCTTTCGCTGTTTCGCCAGTTGCACTTTCTAATTTCATTTGATTCACTGCATAGGGGAGCACAAGCTTAATATCCAATTCTTCCTCAGCCTGCGTTACCGTATCAAAGGTATATTTTTGAGTATTGACTTCTGCTTCATCATGCTTTGGTGCATCAGGTGAAAATTCGAACTGTACTTCCATCTGATTCCCATCCACATCTGTTATACTTTCATTGGTACGTACAGTAATCAATCTATTATCTTGTACAATAGAAAAAATATTGAATGGATTCGCGGCATACACAGATACCCCAACTGTCAAAATAGCTGCTGCCACAACAGCGGCTTTCATAAATTTACGTGGTTTTATCATTTTTACATTCTCCTTATTCATTTTTTTAATACGGGCTGCAAATAGGTTCGCATTTTCTGCTGGAATCGGATGAGTTTCTATGTCAGCTAAATCTTCTAAGCCACAGTCAATTCCATCAGTATCCATAGCGTCAATTGCCTGATCAAGATCCTTCATAATATCTTGCTTTTTTTTCATGGTCTTTTCCTCCACTTAACATTCAACTGGCCAATTGTTTGTTCAATTATATATGCGGTACATTACGTCTATGTAACATCATATTATAAAATATTGTTCTGCGATTTGGTCGATTATATCTCTTATTTCCCGCCTAAGCCGCACATAGCGCATACGCACAGCCGTCTCTTCAATACCCAATAACGTGGCAATTTCAGCCATGCTTTTTTTACTTATATAATAAAGTTTGTATAAATTGCGCTTTTCCTCTGTTAATTGAGCCAGTACAACTTCTACATATTCCTGCTCGTCAACCTGACGGTCCAGCACAGCCTCAATAGACATATTCCAATCTGGTATTTGGTCAGTTTCATTGTCACCTGTTTGTTCACGAATCATCTGTGAAAAACTTTCACGGCGTACTTTTTTGGCTAAATTTTTAGCCGTTTGAAACAAAAAGCCACCAGGATTAGGGTGCTGAGTTAAGATTTTACACTTTTGGCAAGCCGTCAAAAACACTTCTTGTGTGCAATCACGGGCGGCTGTTTCATCATCAAGCGCGCCATATAAGTATCGCAATATTTTTTCGTAATAGCTTTCGCAAAGATTATTAAAGAAAGTTTCCTCTTTTTTATTGTAGCCAAACAAGCAGCTATCACCTCCCTATAACTGTTATGCCTGTTTTGTCCCGAATGTAACAAAAAATCGAGAGACAATCATGTCTCTCAAAGGATGTGTCAAATATTATATTCATATCCAAAGCCTTTTTCTAATCTTTTCTATCACACTTTTGATGGTCATCACTTAATAGTCTGGTAAATCTTCTTTTCCTTTCAGATATTTCGCTGTTTTATCCAGCATATCATCGGGGTCAACCGGCTTGCAGATAAGAATTGTTCTGTTAATACTCCACCACCTACTATGAATAATCTGATATTACAATTTATTATAACCTGTTTTAATGAATTTTTCTAGTGCTTAATACAAACTGTTAACGTCCGGTCTGGTATTTGGCGTCCTTTATGTGTTGACTATTGAGAAAACAAAAGGAGAATCAACTATTAGTCAGCAAAGAACCGATTCCCTCTTGAAACACTTTTTATCATCATTTTATATTCTATTTAACTTTTCGGGGTTGTGAGTTTACCATTGCTTGTTAAGATAAAGCTAGAGCAAATAAAATCTTAGGAGGTCATATTAATGAAAAAAAACTTTAGTAAAATGGCAATCGCGGGAGCGCTTATCGGAGTTCTGACTGTTGGCGGTGTAAGCACCGTTGCGCTTGCCACTGGAGATGCGTATCAGAATTACAAGGACGCAGCTCTGAAAACCGTAGCGGAGCAGAACATGACCGTCACCGCCGATATAACGGTCAGGCAGGATGGAGCAGTGACAATCTCAGGCAGTACTGCAGCACAGATAGACGGATATAATCAGTATTCCAGCAGCCAAATGCAGGTGAACGGCGAAACAATTGACATGGAAAGCTCCACGGTAGGAGGAACCACGATTACCCGCATTGGAGATCAATATTCTTTGGCGAACCAGGCGGATAAGGACCATGGCCGGAATGACAGTGAGCAGTTCAGCACATCTTCCAGTACCATGAAGCTGGTAGAAATGGTCACTGACCTTCTGGTTGGAGATGTTAAGACGCACTTTACCGGTAGCGGGGATACGGTCAGCGTGAATCTGGAAGGCGCTCAAATTCCGGAACTTCTAAATGTGGCGGCTTCCGCAATGGTGGAACAAAGCACGAACAATTCCGGCAAAACATCCCGTGAGTATGATTTTTTTGGCGATATGTTTGAGAATCTGTCCATTACGCAAAATGTGCAGGTGAAGAGCATCGGTCTGGAGGCTGAATTGAAGGATGGATATACAACAAAGAATATCATCACCATCGTTCTTACCGGTGCAGACAGCAGCGGAACCGTCCATGAAATCGAACTTAACTGTACTGCGGACATCGGGAACATCGGCGTGACAATACCTGCTACAATTGATACCACAGGAAAAACCGTAACGGAAGCAACAAGATAAGCTGAAAGGAGCGGAATGAAATGAGTACTGTAGAACTTTCTCATCTCACCAAACTATATAAAAACGGCAAGGGAATCAAAGATTTGTCTCTCAATATTGAAAAAGGACAGGTATATGGATTGCTCGGCCCAAATGGGAGCGGTAAAACAACGACAATGAAGATCATGACAGGACTCATTCATTCCGATGAAGGTCATGTAAAAATATTTGGAGAAGACCCCGGGGAAGATATGGAAAAAGCTATGCAGCATGTGGGCTGTCTGGTTGAAAGCCCAAGCTATTACCCATATCTTACTGCTAAACAAAATCTTGAAATTGTAAAAAGGCTTTATCCGGATTGCTCCCAGGCAAGCATTGGGCATATTCTTGAACAGGTCGGTCTGTCTGCCTGCCAGAATGAAAAGGCAGAGAAATATTCTTTGGGAATGAAGCAGCGGTTAGGACTTGCCATGACCCTGCTCTCGGAGCCGGAGCTTCTCATACTTGATGAGCCATCCAACGGTCTTGATATTGAAGGAATGGCCGATGTGCGGGGTATTATCAGGGAACAGGCGAAGAAAGGTCGAACCATATTGATCTCCAGTCATCTGGCGGGAGAGATCGAACAGATTTGTACCGACGTAGCAATTATTCGTGAGGGTACGCTTTTAAGCACCGAAAAAGTACCAAAGCTGCTCACAGATTATGGAAGCGTTGAAAATTACTATTTGACTTTAGTCAATAACAGAAAGGAGCTGGCATCATGAACGGAATGAAATCTATTATGGGGCTTGTGTCCTGCGAAAATCAAAAAATCTTCCGGCAGCGAAAATATCAGGTATATCTTGCAGTTGTGGCACTAATTGTAATTGGCGGCGCTGCTCTTAGTATGATACCGGGAAATATTCTAAGCTTCACGATGGTAAATTATCCATATACCGTGCTTTCTATGCTGGGTTATGTTTTTGCACCTCTTGCCATCTTCATGCTGTCTTCTGATTTCTTATCCGGTGAAATGGCATCCAATGAAATCAAGGTTTTGCTGACCAGACCGGTGGCACGGCATAAGGTGCTTTTAGCAAAGATAATCTCAATCGCAGGCTATATCGGTATTATACTTGTCGGAGGCTTTCTCGTATCAAGTATTCTGAGCATTGCACTTACAGGCTTTTCTTCCTTTAGCATCCTTACTGCATTGATTGCGTATGTCGTGGGCTTTTTCCCACTCCTTACGTTCATTGCGATGTCGGCCATGATCGCATCCCTGTCGAAGTCTGGAACCTCCTGCTTTAGCTTCTGCTTGTTTGCATATCTTGGCAGTATGGTACTTGGGCTTGTATTCTCCACTCTGTCACCTGCGCTTTTCACTTCATACTTAGGTATGGGGAATATGGTAATCGGCAGCGTTATTCCGGTTTCAAGACTTTTAATGGGGTTTGCGATTTTAACCGGATATGGACTGACGTTCCTCTCGGTAAGTGGACTTAAGTTTGTAAGCAGGGATTTTTAAGAATTTTTACTTGCGTATCAGAAAGGAACTTTTAAGCATGAATTTAATTAAAAATATTTTAAAAGGAGCCATTATCGGCATTGCCAATATTATTCCCGGTGTCAGCGGCGGTACGATGGCTGTTTCTATGGGTATATACGATCATTTGATTTCTGCCATTACGGGAATCACAAAGAAATTCAAGAAAAGTATGCAGGTAATAATCCCCATCATTTTAGGTGCGGCTGTTGGAATCATCGCACTTTCATATGTCATCACACCTGCACTGGAAAGATATCCCCTACAAACGAGCAGTCTTTTCATCGGCCTCATTCTTGGTGGACTGCCAATCCTGATAAAGCATGTTAAAGGAGCTAAAATTGGGATTGTGCATATTATTGTGTTTATTTTATTTTTTACACTTGTCATCGGAATGGCACTTTTCAACGAAACAGAAAGCAATGTTACGGATATCGCTATCAGCCTCGGAACAATGTTTCAGCTATTCCTTGTGGGCATTGTTGCTTCGGCCACGATGATCATCCCAGGCGTCAGCGGTTCTATGGTGATGATGATTTTAGGATTTTATAATATTATTATCAGCAATATTAAGACATTTATTGATGCACTAATCAGCTTTGATATACCGGCTTTAATTCATGGTCTGGGGGTTTTTGTTCCTTTTGGAATCGGAGTTTTAGCAGGTATTGGTATTGTTGCTAAAATTATTGAAATACTATTTGCAAAACAACCGGTGCCCACTTATTGCGGAATCCTTGGGCTGGTCATAGCATCTCCCATTGCTATTTTATACAATGTTGGGTTTTCTGCGTTAGACTTTATAAGCATCATTGTCAGCATCGCTATGTTTGCCATTGGCTTTGTGATAGCCTCCGTGTTAGGCAAGGAAGAGTAGGTGGTACATCTTGTTGTACTTTACAATGGATGTTCACGACCTTACCGCAAAATGCAAGGAACCTTCTGAGAATTGGGCGGCTGTTGCCGATGAACTTTGGGCTTGCTCCGGTTATTGCGCAAACTGTCAGAAAACAAAATCCGTTTCTTAACGGAAATCGTTAAGAGATAAATTCCGGGCAACAATCACTCTTTATTATGACAAGTGCACCCACTTGTGCCACCCATCATGCTGCAATTCGGTTCGAGTCCCTCTTCTTTCAAAATCCCCGTTCCCCAATCGAACATAGCTTCCAGTATAGGACGCAGGCTGCCGCCCTTATCGGTCAGAGAATATTCCACCTTTGGCGGCACAACGGGGTAGACCGTTCGAGTGAGCAGGTCGTCCCTTTCCAATTCCCGAAGCTGCTGTGTCAGCATTTTAGGCGTCGCCTCCGGCACCAGCTTTCTGAGTTCTGAAAATCGGATTGTCTTATCCATCAAGTGCCATAAAATCAACGCCTTGTATTTGCCGCCAATCAAGTGCAGCGTGGCTGATACAGGGCAGTTATATTTTTGTCCGCTTTTCTCCATGTATTCAGATCCTTTCATAGTATCATTTTGGGTACTATATTACAAAATAGTGCGTTCTTGTAAAAATAAAATTTATGGTTATAATAATATCAGGAGCAAATAGCTATGTCAAGACTGTATGTAAGGAGTGATAAAATGGAAAATGTATATTTTAACATAACCGGCATGACCTGTTCGGCATGTTCCGCCCGAATTGAAAAAGGGCTTTCCAAGCTGGAGGGAATCAAAGAAGTCAACGTAAACCTGCTCACGAACAGCATGGCGGTGGTGTTTGATTCCGAAGCCGTCAGCGCGGGGCAGATTGTGAAAAAAGTAGAGGATATAGGATACAGCGCATCGCCCAAAGCCGCCGCAAAAAAGCAAGAAGCCGCGCCCGGGGACACAGCCCAAACAGAAATCCGGCACATGAAAACCCGCCTGATTGTTTCTCTGATTTTTACTGTCCCGCTGTTCTACATCTCAATGGGCGAAATGCTCGGCTGGCCGCTCCCTGCTTTCCTGTCCGGTATGGAAAACGCAGGCGTGTATGCGTTTACGCTGCTTTTATTGACGCTGCCTGTGCTGATTGCAAACCATAGATATTTCCAGCTCGGTTTCAAAAATCTCTGGAAACGCTCGCCCAATATGGACTCATTGATTGCCATCGGTTCCGGTGCGGCGTTTGCCTACGGCGTCTATGCGGTTTACCGAATCCTGTGGGGGTATGGTCATGGTGATATGGCGGCGGTTCACAGTTTTTCTATGAATTTGTACTTTGAGTCGGCAGGCATGATATTGACGCTTATCACGCTTGGCAAATACTTTGAAGCAAGAGCCAAAGGGCGCACCTCCGACGCAATCAAAAAGTTGATGAATCTGGCCCCGAAAACCGCGACCGTTTTGCGCGGCGGGAGCGAAGCGGAAATCCCGGTGGAGGACGTGATTACAGGCGATGTCATCATCGTCAAAGCGGGCGGGACCGTGCCGGTGGACGGTGTAATCGTTACGGGTTATGCGGCTATGGATGAGGCGGCTATTACCGGCGAAAGCCTGCCTGTTGAAAAAAAAGAGGGCGACAAAGTAACGGGCGGCACAGTGGCAAAGTCCGGCTACTTCAAAATGGAAGCAAGAGCGGTTGGAGAGCACACCACACTGGCGAAAATCATTCGGCTGGTAGAGGCCGCGACCTCCTCTAAGGCTCCTATTGCAAAGCTGGCCGATAAAATCAGCGGGGTTTTTGTTCCTATTGTTATTACCATCGCCATAGGCGCATTTGTCATATGGCTGCTGCTCGGTAACGGCTTTGAATTTTCTCTTACTGTCGCCATCTCCGTTCTTGTCATCTCTTGTCCCTGTGCGCTGGGGCTGGCCACTCCCACGGCTATTATGGTTGGCACCGGCAGGGGCGCGTCTAACGGAATACTGTTTAAGTCGGCGGAGGCGCTTGAAACGCTGCATCATACGCAGGTAATCGTGCTCGATAAGACCGGCACCGTAACCGAAGGAAAGCCAGCCGTGACTGACATTGTGCCTTTTGACATCACGAAAGAAGAATTGCTTTGTGTTGCCGCTTCGCTTGAAAATCTATCGGGGCATCCGCTGTCGCTGCCCATCATCGCAGAGGCCGAAGCCATGAACATCGCCTTGAAAGAGGTTGAAGATTATAAGCTGATTCCCGGACAGGGCATCACGGGGACAATTGACGGAAAGGTATGTTTTGCCGGAAACCGCAAGTTGATGGAAGCGTTCGGTATTCTCATGGATTCAGATGGAGAGGGCTTTGCTGCAAGCGGAAAAACGCCGCTCTATTTCGCAGGAGGAAAGAAACTGCTGGGCGTTATTGCCGTGGCCGATACAGTAAAGCCGACGAGTGCCGCCGCAATTGCGGAGCTTACCCGCATGGGGATGGAAGTTATCATGCTCACCGGTGATAACCGGGTGACCGCCGAGGCAATCCGCAGCAAGGTGGGGCTTTCCAAAGTTATCGCGGAGGTCCTGCCCGAAGATAAGGAGCGCGTAATCCGCAATTTGCAGGATGAGAATAAAAAAGTTGTCATGGTGGGCGATGGTATTAACGACGCCCCGGCATTGGCCCGCGCAGATGTTGGCATTGCCATCGGCGCGGGAACCGACATCGCCATCGAATCGGCGGATACTGTGCTGATGAAAAGCGATTTGCTCGACGTCGTGACTGCTATACAACTCAGTAAGGCTGTTATGCGTAACATCCGGCAAAATCTGTTTTGGGCGTTTATTTACAACATCGTTGGCATCCCTGTGGCGGCAGGCGTGTTCTACGGCGCTTTCGGCTGGCTGCTGAACCCGATGATTGGCGCTGCGGCCATGAGCTTCAGCTCGGTCTCGGTTGTGACAAATGCTCTGCGCCTTCGTTTCTGGGGGCCGAAACAACAGATAAATAACAATTACATTGAAAAGGAGATTGATACCATGACTAAAACACTGAAAATTGAGGGAATGTCCTGTATGCATTGCGTGGGTGCCGTCACTAAGGCGCTGGGTGCCATAAATGGCCTGAGTGATGCGAAAGTCGATTTGGAAGGTAAGACTGCCACCGTAGAGATGTCCGGTAGCGTAACGGATGATATGCTCCGCACCGCTGTGGAGGAGGCCGGGTTTGAGCTTGTTGGAATCGAATAATTCAAAATATAATCTGTTGCGGATTCCGCTTGAACAAACCGTTAAAAGACACATGAAGTTTTTGCATTTTTATTAATAAATAATTAAGAAATTGTTCCGATAGTGTTAAGTAATATTTACTATAATAAATTTACTAAAAATACATTTTGAAGTTTAAGATGTTGCCCATCAAAATTTTTTTATAGAAATAATAAAATTACTTATGAAAGTATGGAGATTTCTTATGCCTAAATTAAATTTTACAGTTAACAAACTAATTCAAAGATTAATATTATTTGACAAAAAAAACAGCCGGAATAAAAGGATCCTGTATTATCTCTTTTATACCGCTGTTTTTATTTTTATGATTTTATGTGTTTTTAACTGGTTCTGTTCAAACAATAAATCATTTATTTGGAAGACAGACGGCCTCCATCAGCATTTTAACGGCCTTGTTTATTATGGTGATTATTTGAAAGGGATCTTTCGGAACTTTTTGGATACTGGTAAACTTTCTATTCCACTGTGGGATTTTCATATTGGTTATGGCTCAGATATTATTACTACACTACATTATTATGCGATTGGAGATCCCTTAAATCTGCTTTCTGTTTTTGTTCCAAAAGCGAATACGGAAATTTTATATGAGTCGTTGATTATCGTCCGGCTTTATTTGGCCGGTATTTCTTTTTCCGCATATTGCCATAAGAGAAAAAAAGGCCGCTATCAGACACTTGCGGGCGCTTTCGTGTATATATTTTGTGGGTTTGCGCTTGTTGCTGCGGCAAAGCATCCTTTTTTTATAAATCCTATGATTTATTATCCGTTTGTATTATTAGGGATAGAAAAGATTTTTGCAAAAGAAAAGCCTTATGTATTTATAATAGCTGTAGCTATATCAGCATCAAGCAATTTTTATTTTTTCTATATGATTACCATATTGATGTTCCTTTATGCCGTTATTCGGTATTTTACATTATTTCAGGAAAAGCGTATTAAACATTTTTTTCAGCAATTAGGCAAATTCATATGGTACTATTTAACGGGGTTATTTATGGCTTGTATTATATTTTTGCCTGTTGTGTTAGAACTAATTTCAGGAAACAGATGGAAGGTAGACAGATCAATAAATATGACATACCCCCGTACTTATTACCTCAAATTTATTACCGGATTTATCTCCCCTCGCAGTATAGGCTCCTGGAATGTCATGGGATATTGTACCCTCTCGCTGATTGCTGTACTGTGCCTGTTTTCAATTAAAAAGCGTTATAAGGAGTTAAAAATCAACTTCCTTGTTTTTACGGCCATTCTGCTCATACCTGCAGGCGGATATGTAATGAATGGGTTTTCCTATGTTTCAAACCGATGGGTATGGGGATATGGTTTTTTGATAGCCTTTATTCTCACCTCCATGATACCGGAATTATTGCATCTATCCTCTAAAAGACTGCGGGCAATCGTATTAATGTCTACCGTCTATATGATGACACTTTTTTATCTTAATCGCATGAAAAAAGGAATAGTCATCATAGGGATTGTGTTTATTGCTTTTATTATACTGTTAATCGCAAATAATCAATTAAGAAAAAGGGGGGAAGATAGAAATAAAATCGGTACAGTCGGTATCCGCATTTTATTGATGGGATTCATTTGTATCAATATTATAATAAATGCCCAAGGATTCTATTCTCCAAAAGGAAGAAATTATATTAATCATTTTCAAAATAAAGGAACGTCTTTAAATATTTTACAAAAAAACGCTGCAAAAGTAATACAGGAAATAGATGATTCCGGGTTTTACCGTTATGAGGTAAATAAGTATGAAGGAAAATACAATTCAAACACTTCCCTGCAGACTAAATTAAATAGTACAGACTATTATTTTAGCGTAGCCAACGGATATGTTTCTCAGTATTTGTTAGATTTAAATGTGAATATTAGAAACAGCTATTACTATACTGGGTTAAATGCAAGGGCAATGCCTGGCACACTTGCATGTGTTAAATATTTTATCTGCAGAGATGGGTATGAAAGTTATCTTCCTTATGGATATACCAAACTAGTTAATTCTTATAAAACAAAGAAAGGAGAACTCTATCATGCCTATGAGAACAAATATGTCCTTCCGTTGGGATATACTTATTCCAATTCGATTTCCTACAATGAATATCAGACGTTAACAGCGATTGAAAAGCAGCAGGCAATGATGCAGGCCGTAGTTTTAGAAGAAACCGAAAACAGTGTTTCTTCCCAGGCTTTACAGTTTACAGATAAAAACATGGATCATGAGATGAAATTGGGAAAAGGCGTCAAGTTAAAAGGGAATACCTTTCATGTAAATTCAAAAGATGCTGAGGTAACATTATCATTTTCGGGACAGGAGAAATGTGAAAATTATTTAAATATAATAAATTTATATTTTAAGTCTAAAAATAGAAAAGACAAAATATCTGAAATAACTATATCTACTTCAAATATTAAAAAAACATTTAAACTTAGTACATCCAGAAAACAATCTTATGAAAACATACATGATTTTTCAATCCATACCGGATACAGTGATGAGCCATGTAATCAGATTACAATTCAATTCAAAAGAAAAGGTCGATACACGTTTGATAAAATCGAAGTCATAAATCAACCGATGGATCAATTTGAGTACCAGACAAAGACTTTAAAAGAAGATTTATTGGAGGATGTAAAAATAAATACGAATTCTGTTTCCGGGGTCATTACACTTGATACACCTAAAATACTGTGTATGTCCATTCCTTACAGCAAGGGATGGAAAGCATACGTTGATGGGGTTGAAGAAAAGTTAATGCGCGGGAATACAATGTATATGGCGCTTAATTTAACGGAAGGATCTCATACCATACAGCTAAGCTATGTAACGCCGGGTATGAGAGAGGGTATTGCCTTATTTATATTAGGAATATTTTCCCTGGGTATTATTCTTGTATTAGATTTTAAGCAAAATAAAAAGGGGCTGCCTATATAGATCAGCTTCTCGCAGAGTACGAAAATCAAAAAAGAACATGGCCGGAATTCTCACACAAAAAACCACGCTGCCGTGGTTTTTTCTATTTCACATATTTAACAATCGGTTCAAACCTGTTAACCCTACTTAATTTTCATCCGGCTCCGCTTCAAAGCGCTTTTCCGCCGCCAGTTCATCTCCCGTCTTGATACTGCCGCCGCCGTATTTGCGCTGTATGTCCAGCAAAACCTTGTCTAACCCTTCTTTTTTCTTTTCCGCTTGTATATTGCTCATATCCTCCAGCGTAAGCTGCCTGTAATTTGATTCCGTAAAACCGCTGAGGCTGATTCCCACCAACCGGATCGGGCGTTTTTCCACCGTCTCCAGCATGGAGGCGGCTATTCTATATATGTCCTTTGCCCTGCATACGGCGTTGCCGCTTTTTGATCGGGTAATCAGCTTCATGTTTCCATACTTGACCTTCAGCGTAATAGTGCGGCAATAGATACTGTTCAGGCGGAGCTTCAGACTCAGTTCTTTGGCGATCAGGACAAGCGCATCTTTCAGAAAGTCAAAATCAGTAATATCATGCTGAAAAGTATGCTCCCTACCGATAGACTTCGCTTCATCCTCGTAGTAGGGCGTTACCTCGCGGTTGTCGATGCCTTCGGCCAGATCAATTATTTGCCGGCCATGATTGTCAAGCAGCCGGATCACAGTCTGCTTGTTATTAAGGATATCACAGACAGTATTGATCCCCTCTCTTTGTAGCGTTTCAGCGGTTTTAGGACCCACTCCGTAGATGATCCTCACGCCACGGTCCATGATAAGGGCTTTCAAGGCATCAACACTTGGTATTTCAAAAAAACCGTCCGGCTTCTTTTCCTCGCTGGCAAGCTTCGCCGCCATCATGGAATAGCCTATCCCAACGGAACAGGTCAGTCCGGTTTCGTTTTTTGTCCGTTCTTTAATGTCGAGTCCGATTTTCCTCGCCCCGCCAAAAGGGCGGGCTGAGTTAGTTACATCAAGATAGCCCTCGTCCAGGGAAATGTATTCTACAATATTCGTATAGCCGCACCAGATCTTATGTATTTTATCTGAGGCCTCTTTGTATTTTCCCATGTTGGGGTGCATGTAGACACCCTGGGGGCAGCGGCGGTACGCTTCCTTTATACTCATGGCCGAGCGCACTCCGAACCTCCTGGCCTCATAGCTGCATGTGGACACCACCCCTCTTTCGTGAGGCAAGGCGCCAACGATAAGCGGCTTGCCGCGCAGCTCCGGATTGTCCCGGGCCTCGACGGCAGCGTAGAAGGCGTCCATATCAACATGAATAATTGTCTTATCCATAATCATTTCATTCCTTTGTAATTGATCCAACTGCGGGCAACCGCGGAACATCATCAAACTACTGCAAACCCATTACTCCATTCAATCCAATTATGCTTTATTATATTCCATATCACGAACAATATCAAGCGGCAACGTCATTATGACAGATAAGCCATCTGTTTTATTTGTGTACAAAAAAACTGTAACCATATAGGAGCGTTTGAGCGTTCCAAAGTCACGTTATGCAATTTTTCGCCCCGGCTGGTTCCGATAAACTGGTTGGCTTCGCTGTTTATCTCCCTTTTTTAGCGCCCGCACTGTGCTGGTGTGCTTTTACACTGGTGGAATCCAGAGACAGGTTTTCCATATCCATTGCTTTTGTGCACTTTTGACTTTTCAGAAACGCTCTAGTGGAATTTAATCTTACAAATGTAATTTACTTTTTTAATTCACGCTGGAACGTTCCTTACTGGTATTCACTATTTCCTTCTATCGGTAATATAATAAAACAACTGCCGGGTTTATGCTGCAATTTAAATAGGTTTAAGACCTGTTCCCATTATGGAAGGCGGTTATTTCCCGGCGGTGGGAGGCGA
>Ga0153924_1000612_pt1 | contig 21594 bp, 14 predicted proteins | sample TSNJ008MetaG_FD_104709 | JGI IMG/M metagenome (GOLD analysis project Ga0153924, IMG submission 104709) | Attine ant fungus gardens microbial communities from New Jersey, USA - TSNJ008 MetaG | ecosystem: Host-associated > Fungi > Mycelium > Unclassified | place: USA: New Jersey, Wharton State...
AAAGCATGATATGTCTATGTTTAGTAATAGCATTATCAGCAAGTTTATTTGTCGGCTGTGGCAAGGATGATGATAATAAGGGTGAAGCGACAGGTTTAGTGGATATGACAGATGAAGAAATCACACTTACTTATTCATACTGGCAGGATCATCTCGTCAATGATGCGTTAATAGCAATATTTAAAGAAAAGTATCCAAATATTGAAGTTAAGTCTTATGAATGGGACACAGGAACTTATACAAGTGAGTTAATGAATCTGGCAGCAGCCGGAGAATTACCGGATGTATTTTGGTTGTTAGAATGTGACTTTGCGATTACGAATGGTTACTTAGGTGACATGACAAAATTGTGGGAAGCCGATTCGGAGACAAAAAACACGATTCCATCAATCAACGAATATCAACTCGGATATTTCGGAACAGATCAAAAATGGACGACTCCGGTTAAATATTTCCCGAGCACAGCATTTGCAAATAAATACTTATTCGAGAGAAAAGGTAAAGAAATGCCGGCTATGGATATGTCATGGGAGACATTTGAAAAAACTGTTGAAGATATGACAATGATAGATGATGATGGAATGCCTATTTATGGTGTTTCTGAAGGATGTACAGTTATTACATGGTATCCTGTAGCGGCTGATCCAAAATGTATTGGTGAATTTGGATGGAATGGTGAAGAATTCAATATGGAAAACTGGGCATACGGTCTTACATTAGAAGCGAAATGGGCTAATAAGTTAGATTATTATTCATCTTACAAATCTTCAAATGACTTAGCAATTGATACAGAAATCTTCGGTGAAGAAGTATATGCGCAGGACAGAGGTAATGCTGCGTTTAGACTGGATCAATGGTGGTGCTGGGAAGCATTTTGGATTAAAGATCAGTTTATTAAGAATGATGTAATCTGGGTACCATATGTAATGCCGCATACAGAAGCGAATATAGATAGTAGAAATATGATGTGTGTAATGGATTTTGGCGGAATCAATCAGTATAGTAGTAATAAGCGTGAAGCATATGAATTGCTGAAGTTTACAACATGGGGTGCAGAAGGTTGGATTGAAAAGCTGAAATTATTCCCTACATTATTTTATGAAGACGGTTCGATTTATGAAGTGAACAATATGCCTATATGTACAGATCAGGAGGTCTGGGATAGATTTAGAGAAAGGCACCCAGGTGATGATGATGAACTTGGCCGTGGACCATGGTTTGATTACTTCCTTCCATATTGCCAAAAGGCATACGCTGTACCATATGGCGGACAACAGATTCCTGGTTTTACAACCTGGTTAGAAGAAACCGGATATAGAACAATTGAAGAGGATGTTATTCAAAATGGTAAGAATGCATATGAATATGTTGATGAATTAGAACGAACCGGTAAGGCTAAGAATGAGGAGCGTTTAAAAGACATCAAAGAATTGTTGCAATATTAATTAAATAATAATGATATGGTTATTTTAATCCTTCCCCTCTATAGATTTCTGTAGAGGGGTTTTATTATCTTATAGGAAAGTACTACATTTTGCATCATTACATTTGTTTAAGAAATGCAATTATGTAGATAAAAGTGTTTTAATATTGTCCACAATATGCTAATATTATTAAAAAGACATATGGAGGATAATATGGCAATTAAGGAGATTTCAAAAATCATTTTGGGAGATATGACCTTGGTTTATGAATTGGATACACAATTTAACAGACCGGGGTTTTATATGATTCCAAGCAGTATGGAGAGAGAGATAAAATTAAACGGTAAGCATTATAGAGTAAATGGATTGGTACAGCTTAAATTATTGGGAGATATATATCCTAACAGTTATGCGCAAGGCACATCTATGAGAAATGCCGAGACAACTAATCTATTGGAGTATGTATCTCAAGTAGTTGAGGAAACAACTGAAAAAATAATTATTAAAACATATTTAGAGGATCAAAGAGGGCATAAAGTAGTACATGTAGTGACATATTGGACAGGCGATATGAGTATAGAGATGTATAATATATTTGAAAATGCTACAGATAAGCAGGTTACTTTGGAAATGCTGTCTAGTTTTGAACTTGGTAATATTACGCCTTTCCAAGAAGGAGATGCACCTGACACATTATTAGTCCACAGACTTAGAAGTAAATGGAGCCACGAAGGAAGATTGTGTACAGAAACGATAGAAGATTTACAATTAGAACCTAGTTGGTCAACATGGGCAGTAAATAGTGAAAGATTTGGACAGTTAGGTTCTATGCCGGTTAAAAAATTCTTTCCATTTGTTGCAATAGAAGATAATCAAGCAGATGTATTATGGGGTGTACAATTAGCACATGAGGCATCATGGCAGATGGAAATATATCGTCAGGATGATAGCTTACATATTTCCGGAGGGCTAGCGGACAGAGAGTTTGGTCATTGGACGAAGCATATATTGCCGGGAGAAACGTTTCAGACGCCGACAGCAATCGTAAGCGTTTGTAATGGCGGTGGAATTGATATGATTTGCCACCGGTTAGTATATGCAGGACAAAAATATGTAAATCAAGCTCCGGAATCAGAACAAACCCTACCTATTATATTTAATGAATATTGTACTACATGGGGATGTCCTTCCCATGAAAATATTTCTGAAATTGTCAATGCAATAAAGGATAAAGGGTTTGAATATTTTGTAATAGATTGTGGCTGGTATAAGGAGGGGGAGATTCCATGGGATATTAGTATGGGAGATTATATTCCTTCAAAAGACCTGTTTCGGGACGGATTGGATAAAACAGTAGCGGTAATTAAAGAAGCAGGAATGAAACCCGGCATATGGTTTGAAATAGACAATGTCGGACGAAAAGCCAAAGCATATAACTATACAGATCATCTGCTAAAAAGAGACGGTCAAATACTCACTACATATAGCAGAAGATTTTGGAATATGTCAGACCCATGGGTCGAAGCATATTTAACTGAGAAGGTTATAAAAACACTGCAAGACTATGGTTTTGAATATATGAAGATGGACTATAATGATACCATAGGGATTGGCTGCGACGGCGCTGAATCTCTTGGGGAAGCCTTACGAGTGAATATGGAGGCTTCTATAGGGTTTGTGAAAAAAGTACTTGAAGAAGTACCGGGTATTATTTTGGAGAACTGTTCGTCCGGCGGGCATAAATTAGAACCATTAATGATGAGTATCACTTCGATGGCATCATTTTCAGATGCACATGAAACAGAAGAGATTCCGATTATAGCAGCCAATCTTCATAGAGCCATATTACCAAGGCAAAGTCAGATCTGGGCAGTAATCAGAAAATCAGATTCATTAAAGAGGATTGCCTACTCCATTGCCAATACATTTTTAGGGAGATTATGCCTATCGGGAGATGTAACAGAGTTGACAGATAAGCAATGGGATGTAATAGATAGAGGTATTATATTCTATAAGCAGATTGCTCCAATTATTAAAGAAGGCTTCAGCCATCGATATGGTACATATATCACAAGTGAAAGACATCCAAAGGGATGGCAGGGCGTTGTCCGTGTAGGTGATAATGGGCAATCCTATGCAGTAATTCATTGCTTCAATGATGAACTGCCGGAATATATTGATATAGAATTACCAAAAGAATGTGGAACTCAAATAATATCCACCTATTCAGACGATCATGTTATGTTCCAAGTAGAAGGAAGAACACTTCGTTATAAAACAAGTGCTAATATGAAAGCGGCAGCAGTACTGCTTAAAAAGTGAAGCATATAATACTACTGTTTCGATAACCACATAGTATAATAAAGGACTGCATACTTAACTTAATAGATACGGGACCAGTTCGGGTTAGCATGGCGGTCACGGTCATGCTAACCAGAACTGGTCCCGTATCTATTAAGTTAAGTATGCAGTCCTATTCATTAATTAAGAAATTGTCACTGTCGCTGTTACATCGATAGTAATATCTTTTCCTTTTCCATTTGGTGTCGGAACGGAAAAATTAGGGGTTCCGTCCGGATTCCAATATAATCTCATCAGAGAAGCATTTCTGCCGGCATCATATAGGGGTTCATAATCCTGATCCACCAAATAGCGTTCTTCCTGACGTGCATGATATACAAATATATCATGACCATCTTCATCAACTGTAAAACTATTATGGCCGGGTCCAAATTGCCCGGTTGTTCTGGAACTCTGGAATACAGGATAAGGACATTTTGACCAATTTGAAGCCTCCAGTAAATCTGCATCTTCGTCGATAGTCAATAGACCGCAGCAATATAAGGCATCGGTACCGCTGGCTGAATATGTCATAAATAATTTTCCGTTTCTATGTAAGAAACCGGGTCCTTCGCAAACCGGGTGTCCATGCAGTTCCCAATTGTGTTGAGGTTCGGCAATCATTGTCACTTTACTTGAGTCAATGCATAATGGATCAATCATTTTGGCAGCATAGATATTAGAGTTAGTTGGATGGGGATGCTTTTCGGCCCAGAACATATATAACTCACCTTTATGCTGCAATACTGTATGATCTAAAGAAAAATCAGTAAATGCAATTGAATCATTGGTACTTGTCTTAACCGGTCCATGGTTTATCCAAGTTCCCGTAAGAGGGTTACTATCAGCACATTCTAAAACATGAGGGCGAATTGACCATAAATCATGCTCATCTATCGTTGTAGTATAATAAATATACCATTTTCCGTTAATGAAATGAATCTCCGGTGCCCAGATATGAGGACTGCAGTCACCGGGAAGAGGGTCACGGTCAAATACGGATACTTCTTCGTATTGTCCGGAACCATCAGCTAAACCATCTAATGAAGCTGATCGCCTTAAATAGATGTGTCGGTACTGATATTTCCCTATCAAATTATTCTGTTCGTCGGTATGGGAAGCAGTAAAGTAATAGTAACCATCGGTATGTTTATATATAAATGGATCAGCTCTATGATAAATCAATGGATTTGTATATTGATGCTGTTTTACATAGCCATGTATCATATATGTTCCGGGAGAGGCATTCATCAACGCTTGCACATTTTCCCAATAAACAACTTCGTCTTCTACAGAACCGTTAGAATATGTAACTTGAACGGCTTTTGGAAGCGTGACTTGATCAGCAGTACAATTTAGCTGAACCTCCTGCGTACTTATCATGGTAACAGGTTCTGGCTTGCCATATCTGGCCTGAAGTACAGATAAGATACTTTCATCTATTTCAATATAATCCGTTGGTTCTAAATAAACCTCGTTCGCATCAATATAATTTTCATTGGTATAGTTGATTAAATCAACGGAGTCATATACAAAAACTTTAGTGCTGTCACAAGCATCAGCAGCGTATAATTTGAATGTATTATCTCCTTTTTTTATAATCGTTGGATTTGCCATTCTCTTAGAACCCATAGTAGGAAATAAGATACCATTATTACCATTAAGTGCAAACCATTCTTCACCATCATAGCTATATTCAAGGTGAAGGCTATCAGATTCTTCTGTATTCCAATCTACAGTATAAGGTCTGATTAAATATTTCGAATCATACATGTGCTTTAATTTTCCTTTCTTTTTTAAATCTATACTTATTTATTAAGTTTGTCAGTATTATACCATTATCATTTTAAAAAGTATAGAGCAAATAGTATTACATTATAATGTAAACCCTAGACAGAAAAAGGTTGACATTGGATTCAGATAGTGGTAAACCTATAATAGACAAAAATCTATAGAAAGGCTGCCGCGGATATGATTCTTCAATTTATATATTTGTGGCAGATATCACAAGACTAATTGTGATATACAATGGGTGTTTATATGGTAAAAAATAAGATGTCAATCCAAACTTTAGTAATATGCGGCGTATTTGCTGCAATACTGGCAGTCATATGTCCACTTTCGATTCCGATTGGACCGGTTCCAATCACATTAGGAACATTTTCAATCGCTTTGACAGGCTATGTATTAGGAGGAAGATATGGCTGTATCACAACAGGTATTTATATTTTGATTGGTGCAGTCGGTTTGCCGGTATTCTCGGGTTATAAAGGAGGATTAAATGTTATTATAGGTGTGACAGGCGGCTTTATATTTGGATATTTAATTCTTTCCTATTTATGTGGATTTGACTTAATTACAAAAAAGTTTAAATTATTACCCCAATACATAATTGCAATTTTTCAAGGTTTAGTTGGCTTGGTTTTACTATATCTGCTGGGTATGGTACAGTTCGTCTTTATCACAGAAGCGACAATGAGCTATGCATTTGCTGTTTGTGTAGCACCATTCATTGTGAAAGATGTGATATCCATAATAATAGCATTTATATTAGGAAATATGATAAAAAAAGCATTAGTAAAGTCAAGACTGCTCCTTTTATAGTTGTATATTTACAAATAAATGTGGTACAATGAAAACCATAAAATAATATACAGATTGGAGAGTTATTGAGTGGTGAATAGAATAGAACAGCTTTTATCATACAAAATATTAGAAAAAACAGAGATTAAAGAATTAGATTCAACCGGGTACTTATTAAAGCATATAAAGTCAGGTGCAAGACTTGTATTATTAGCGAATGAAGATGAAAATAAAGTTTTTAATATAGCGTTTAGAACTCCGGCTCCTAATGATACGGGAGTTCCCCACATTTTGGAGCATAGCGTGCTGTGTGGTTCTAAAAATTTTCCATTAAAAGATCCTTTTGTCGAATTGGTTAAGGGATCACTAAATACATTCTTAAATGCTATGACTTATCCGGATAAAACCATGTATCCGGTAGCAAGCTGCAATGATAAGGACTTTCAAAATTTGATGCATGTCTATATGGATGCGGTTTTTTTAACTAATATTTATGATCAGGAAGAAATATTCAGACAAGAAGGCTGGAGTTATAATCTAGAATCACCGGAGGATAATTTGACGATTAACGGAGTCGTATACAACGAGATGAAAGGAGCCTTTTCCTCGCCGGAAGATGTATTAAGCAGAGAAATTCAAAATGCATTATTTCCGGATACAGACTATGCTAATGAATCGGGAGGAGATCCGATGTCGATTCCGGAACTGACCTATTCACAATTTTTGGATTTTCATAGTAAGTATTATCATCCGTCAAACAGTTATATCTATTTATATGGTAATATGGATATGGAACAGAAACTAGACTGGTTAGATAAAGAATATTTATGCAAATATGATGAATTTCAAGTGGATTCGGAAATCAAAAGGCAAAAGCCATTTGATAAGCCGGCCTGTAAATGTATAGATTATCCGATAGCCGCCAATGAATCAGAGGAAGATAATACATTTTTATCTTACAATGTAGTGGTAGGGGATTACTATGATACCAAGTTATCAATCGCTTTTCAGGTGTTAGAATATGCACTATTAAATATGCCCGGTGCTAAATTGAAAACCACATTGCAGGATGCAGGTATTGGCACAGATATATATGGCGAATATAATTCTGGTATTTTACAGCCATATTTTTCAATCATAGCAAAAAATGCAAATGAAAAGGATAAAGACAGATTTTTGCAAATTATCAGGGAACAGTTAGAAGAAATTGTAAGCGATGGATTTGATAAAAAGACGCTTCAAGCCGGTTTAAATACAATTGAATTTAGAACAAGAGAAGCAGATTATGGAGACTTTCCGAAGGGTTTGCTATTCGGATTGCAGATATATCATAGCTGGCTGTATGATGATGAACAGCCTTTTTTGCATGTACAGACAGATCCGATATTTGAATTTTTAAAAGAACAAATTAAAACAGATTATTTTGAAAAAATACTAAAACAGTATTTTTTAAATAATTCACATGAAGCAGTGGTGATAGCATTACCGAAGCAAGGACTGAATACAGTCAATAATAAAGCCTTAGAGGAAAAGTTAAAGGATTATAAAGAGAGTCTTAGTAAAGAGGAAATACAAGAATTAGTAGCTAAGACAAAGCGGCTTAGAGATTACCAGGAGGAACCTACAGAGAAGGAGGTTCTTGCCAAGATTCCACTGCTTAATATAGAAGATATCAAAAAGCAGCCGGAGAAATTGCATCTGGAAGAAAAAAATATCGCCGGGGTGAAAGTGCTGCATCATAATTACCATACGAATAAAATCGGGTATTTGACATTAGCATTTAAAAGTAATAATCTTCCGTTTGAATTAATACCATATTTAGGATTATTTAAAAGTGTTTTTGGTGTTATTGATACAAAAAATTATAGCTATCAGGATTTGAGCAATGAGATTAATATCAATACCGGCGGAATGAGCTTTGCCATGAGTATCTATAATGATTATTCTCTTAGAGGGAATTACAGTTTCATGACAGAAATCAGAACAAAGGCAACTTATGACAAGATTGCGTTTCCGTTTAAGATTATAACTGAAATCCTTTTTCAGACGAATTTAGATAACAGTAAGCGATTGAAAGAAATTATCGGTGAGACAAAATCTAGGCTGCAGGCACAGTTAAGCGCACAGGGTAACCAAACGGCAGCGTTAAGGGCACTATCCTACTATTCTGTCAGTGCCTATATCAATGATATGTTAAAGGGAATCAATTACTATGAATTTATCGAGGATATTAACCGGAATTTTGATGAGAAAAAAGATGAAGTCGTTGCTAATTTAGAAAAATTAATCCGTTACATTTTCAGACCTGAAAATTTAATTATCAGTTATTCGGCTGATAATGAAGGTTACGCACTATTCGGCAACGCAGTCGAGGAATTTAAAGATTCATTATGTAACTCTGAGGTTCCCCAAATAAATAATGAGATACAATTAAAACAATTAAACGAAGGATTTCAAACTTCATCGCAGGTACAATATGTAGCCCAGGCCGGTAATTTTGCTGATAAAGGGTATCAATATACAGGAGCACTTAGGATTCTTAGAATTATCATGAGCTATGATTATCTTTGGAATAATGTAAGGGTAAAAGGCGGTGCGTATGGCTGCGGGAATAATTATACAAGAAACGGAGACTGCTATTTAACTTCATACAGAGATCCAAATCTAAAAAACACACTGGTGATATTTAAAAACATTCCGAAATATATAAAAAATTTTAATGCGGACGACAGAGATATGACAAAATTTATCATCGGAACAATTAGTGAAATGGATACCCCGCTTACTTATTCTTCCAGAGGAACTCGTTCTTATTCTGCCTATATGTGCAATATTACATTTGAAATGCTGCAAAAAGAAAGGACAGAAGTCTTAAGCGCAAATCAGGAGACCATCAGAGGATTAGCAGATTTGGTGAAATCCGCATTGGATGACAATCATATATGTGTAATTGGAAATGAAGACAAGGTAGATGAAGCAAAAGAAATATTCAATGAAATAAAACGAATATTTTAACAATACCCAGAAGAGAAGCACAGAAAGAGGTAATATGCAGGAAAATCACAAATCAGGGTTTGTATCATTAATTGGGAGACCGAATGTTGGGAAGTCAACTTTGATGAATCATTTAATCGGTCAAAAGATTGCGATTACATCCAATAAACCACAGACAACGAGAAACAGGATACAAACTGTGTATACCTGTGACCAGGGGCAGATTGTATTTTTAGATACTCCGGGGATCCATAAAGCCAAAAATAAATTAGGTGAATATATGGTGAACGTGGCACAGAGAACATTAAGTGAAGTAGATGTTATACTATGGCTGGTAGAGCCGTCGACCTTTATTGGTGCCGGTGAACAACATATCATCGAACAGTTAAATAAGACCAAGACTCCGGTTATATTAGTGATTAACAAAGTAGATTCCGTAGAAAAAGAAGAGGTGCTTAAATATATTGATGTTTACAGAAAAGTATATGATTTTGCAGAAATTGTTCCGGCATCAGCACTCCGGGGTCAGAATACAGATTTGATTATTGATTTGATTTTTAAATATCTACCGTATGGTCCGCAATTTTATGACGAAGATACAATAACAGACCAACCGATGAGACAGATTGTATCAGAAATCATCAGAGAGAAAGCATTGCATGCTTTAAATGAAGAAATTCCCCATGGGATTGCAATATCTATTGACAGTATGAAAGAAAGAAAAGGTGGTACAATAACAGATATTGAAGCAACGATTATATGTGAAAGGGACTCCCATAAAGGCATTATTATTGGAAAGCAAGGATCTATGCTTAAGAAAATCGGCTCCAATGCCCGCTATGAAATAGAACGTATGCTGGAGACAAAGGTCAATCTGCAATTGTGGGTCAAAGTAAAAAAAGAATGGCGGGACAGCGAATTTCTGTTAAAGAACTTCGGCTATAAAGAAAATCAATAAAGTCATTCAGGAGGTCTGGCATGGTAGAACAATTAAAAGTAACCGGCATGGTACTGTCTGCCATGCCATTTGATGAATATGATAAGCGGTTGGTGATCTTAACAAGAGAAAGGGGAAAGATAACGGTCTTTGCTAAAGGGGCCAGAAGACAAAACAGTCCCTATCTTGCAGGCAGCAGACCGTTTTCATTTGGAGAATTCACATTGTACGAAGGTCGCAATGCCTATGGACTTACGGGTGTTAATATCGCGAATTATTTTACGGAGCTTAGTATGGATTTTGAATGTACCTATTATGGCTTCTATTTTATGGAACTGGCAGATTATTTTGGGCGTGAAGGTGTGGAAGCCACAGAATCACTGCAGCTCTTATATCAGAGCTTTCGGGCATTGCTTAAGGAAAATATATCGAATGAGCTGATTAGGTACATATATGAGTTGAAAACAATGGTAATTGGTGGAGAATATCCAAATCTGCTTACCTGCCTTAACTGTGGAAGTCATGAAGCGCTCATATGGTATGAAGAAAGAAAGTCCGGAATATATTGTAAGGATTGTAAGGAAAAGGGCAGTAATATTAAAATGTTAGACAGTTCTACAGTCTATGCGCTGCAATATATTATTATAAAACCGATAAAAGAGTTGTTCACATTTTCTGTATCTGATGCAGTTTTAACAAATCTTAAAAAAATTATCGGGAAATATATGAAAGATCATGTAAATAAGCAATTTAAATCCTTGGAAATTTTAGAAAAAACGTAATATATTACTGAAAATCCATTTTACATATTGAAAATATATTATTTTAAGGGTAAAATGGATTAAATTAAAAAAGGAGGAACTTAAGTAATAATGACAAATAAAAAAAGAATTATTTCTATATTATTTTTAGTCTGTTCATTGATGATTGTCTTATGTGCATGTGATAAGGATGATGTTGAGGATAAAGTCGTAACAGTGAATCCTGGTGAAAGTTCACTCCACATATTAGAAGATGGAGCCGTTGTTCAAAAAATAGTTGAAGAATTTGACGAAAGCAAATATAACAAAGATGATTTTGAGCGAGATTTGAAAGAAGAATTATCAGAATTTAACGGAAGCGATAGTTTAGTTTCTATAGAAAGGCTGGAACTAAATGATTCTAATATGACATTAGAATTTAAGTTTCAATCTGTGCAGGCTTTTATTGACTATACAATGAAATATGTTACCAATGGAAGTGAAGTGATTTTATTTCATGGGACAGTGGATGAGGCAGTAACAGCCGGATTTGAACTGCCGGGTACTTTTACGAAAGCAGATAGTGATGAGTATGTTAATTTAGATACGATTAAATCAGATAATGATATAAAAGTATTGATTACAAATATAGGTTGTAAAATAGAAGTGGACGGCGAATTTCTATATATTTCAGAAGGGGTAATCATATCCGGCTATGCTGCTGTTACACAGGCAGATACAACAAATTTTATTTTTTATAAGAAAGTAGAAGAGGAGAAATAGGAATGGCTGTTGAAAAAACGATGGAAAAAATTGTAGCCTTAGCAAAGGCAAGAGGATTTGTATATCCCGGTTCAGAAATCTACGGAGGACTTGCGAATTCTTGGGATTATGGTAATTTAGGAGTCGAGCTTAAAAATAATGTTAAAAAAGCATGGTGGTCTAAGTTTGTTCAGGAGAATCCTTATAATGTAGGTGTGGACTGTGCAATTTTAATGAATCCGCAAACCTGGGTTGCTTCAGGACATTTAGGAGGATTTTCCGATCCATTAATGGATTGCCGGGAGTGCCACCAAAGATTCAGAGCAGATAAATTGATTGAGGATTATATGTCAGAGCATGATATTACAATAGATGGTTCCGTAGATTCTTGGTCTCAAGAAGAGATGGCTGCTTACATTAGTGAGAATCATATTGCATGTCCAACTTGTGACAGTCACAACTTTACAGATATTCGCCAGTTTAACCTTATGTTTAAAACATTCCAGGGAGTTACGGAAGACGCGAAAAATGTCGTTTATTTAAGGCCCGAGACAGCCCAGGGTATTTTTGTAAACTTTAAAAATGTCCAAAGAACATCAAGAAAGAAGATTCCTTTTGGAATCGGACAGATAGGTAAATGCTTTAGAAATGAGATTACCCCCGGTAATTTTATATTTAGAATTAGAGAATTTGAACAGATGGAATTGGAATTCTTCTGTGAACCTGATACCGATTTAGAATGGTTTGCTTATTGGAAACAATTCTGCATTGACTGGTTAAAGAATTTGGGAATAAAAAATGAAGAGATGCGCGTGCGCGACCATGATGCGGCAGAGCTTTCATTTTATAGTAAAGCAACCACAGATATCGAATTCTTATTCCCATTTGGATGGGGCGAATTATGGGGGATTGCAGACCGGACAGATTATGACTTAACCCAGCATCAGGATGTTTCCAATGAGGATATGAGCTACTTTGATGATGAAAAGAAAGTAAAATATATCCCTTATGTAATTGAACCTTCATTAGGTGTAGATAGAGTGACATTGGCATTTTTATGCGGAGCATATGATGAAGAAGAGTTAGAAGGCGGAGAGATGCGTACGGTGTTACATTTTCATCCGGCACTGGCTCCGGTTAAAATTGGTGTATTACCTTTATCGAAGAAGCTGAATGAAGGTGCTGAAAAAATCTATACCGAGTTATGTAAGTCTTATAATTGTGAGTTTGATGACAGAGGTAATATTGGTAAGAGATATAGACGACAGGATGAGATCGGAACCCCGTTCTGCGTCACATATGATTTTGATTCGGTGGAAGACGGAGCCGTTACAGTAAGAGACCGAGATACCATGGAGCAGGAAAGAATTAAAATTGAAGATTTAAAGAACTATATTGAAGGTAAATTAACATTTTAGCATATTAAGCAGCGAAGCGGATTGTGAATATCCGTTTTGACTCGTAAGCATTAGGATTAGGAAATACATTGTAAGAAGGAGAAAAAGCAAATCATGAAAAAGGTAGTCAAATTTGGAGGCAGTTCATTAGCAAGTGCAAATCAATTTATGAAAGTGGGAGACATTATACGGGCTGATGAAGCCAGGAGATATGTTGTTCCATCTGCACCGGGGAAACGATTTTCCGATGATATCAAAGTGACAGATATGCTATACGACTGTTATAATCGTGCTGCGGAGGGAGAAGCATTTAAAAATCAGCTAGATAAAATCAAAGACCGCTATAATGAAATTATTAAGGGATTAGCGCTTACATTATCATTAGACGGCGAATTTAATGTGATTGAAGAACAATTTGCTAATAAAGCCGGAGATGAATATGCGGCGTCCAGAGGAGAATACCTAAATGGAATTATCATGGCGGATTATTTAGGTTATGAATTTGTTGATGCGGCTGAAGTGATTCTTTTTAATGAGGATGGAAATTTTGATGCAGAAAAAACGGATGAAATATTAGCGGGAAGATTGCAAAATATTGAGAGGGCGGTAATTCCGGGCTTCTATGGTGCAACAGAGAATGGCGTTGTAAAGACATTCTCACGCGGTGGATCTGATGTAACAGGTTCCATTGTGGCAAAGGCAATTTGTGCGGACATGTACGAAAATTGGACAGATGTATCAGGCGTCTTAGTGGCGGATCCCAGAATTATTGACAACCCCGAAGTGATTGAAACAATTACATATAAAGAACTTAGGGAACTATCCTATATGGGAATGCCCGTTATGCATGAAGATGCAATCTTCCCGATCAGAAAAGAAGGGATTCCAATCAATATTAAAAATACAAATGTCCCAAACGATAAGGGTACAATGATTGTAGAAAGCACATGTAATAAACCGGAATATACAATTACCGGTATTGCCGGCAAGAAAGAATTCGTTGCGATTAATATAGAAAAGGATATGATGAACGCAGAGATTGGATTTGGAAGAAAAGTATTGCAGGTATTTGAAGAGAATGGTATTTCTTTTGAACATGTCCCATCCGGTATTGATACAATGACTGTATTTGTTCATCAAACAGAGTTTCAGGAAAAAGAACAAAAAGTATTGGCAGGATTACATAGAGCAGTACATCCGGATACGATTGATTTAGAATCAGATTTAGGACTGATAGCAGTGGTTGGCCGCGGTATGAAGGCTACAAGAGGGACAGCAGGGAGAATATTCGCAGCATTGGCACATGCACACATCAATGTTAAGATGATTGACCAGGGTTCAAGTGAGCTAAATATTATTATTGGTGTCAGCAACCGGGATTTTGAAGCGGCAATCAAAGCGATATATGATATTTTTGTAATTGCACAACTTTAAGTCAACTAGATTGCACGAACGCCTCCTACGATTGGGAAAGTTTCTGCCACGAAAGTAATTGCGCATCTGAAATAATAATATATTGAGACAGGTATGTTTGATACTTGTCTCATTTCTGTTTCGCTTATCGGAATCAATATCCGGTATTGCATGAGTAATTGAAATTTTTTATAAACTGCTTGCATGAATAAGTGATTTGTGATAGAATTCTTCCTAGTGAGAACAAATGTATTTCTGAAACAAACACTCGCGTTTCCGTATTCAAAGCGCGTGACATGGAGGTAAATCATGAGTGATAATACAAAGTATTTTGTTGTAAAACAAAAAGCAGTGCCGGAAGTATTACTTAAGGTAGTAGAAGCAAAAAAGCTTTTAGAATCAGAACGTGCACTCACAATTCAAGAAGCAACAGAGCGTGTTGGGCTTAGCAGAAGTTCTTTTTATAAATATAAAGACGATATTTTTCCGTTCCATGAAAATGCAAGAGGAAAGACAATTACATTTGTATTGCAGATGGATGATGAACCGGGATTGTTATCAAATGTATTGAAAACAATTGCGGCATGCAATACCAATGTATTAACAATTAATCAGACAATACCAATCAATGGCGTAGCATCATTGACGCTCAGTGTAGAAGTATTAGCTACCTCAAAAGATGTTTCAGAAATGATTGATGAAATAGAAAGCAAGCAAGGGATACATTATTTAAAGATACTGGCAAGAAGTTAACAGGTAAAAGAAAAGAAAGGATAAATGCAATATGCATGGGTGTTGAAATGGTAAATATAGCGATATTAGGATACGGTACAGTAGGAAAAGGAGTTGTTGAAGTATTAGAGACAAACCAGTCAAGTATAGATATGAGAGCAGGAAAACAAATTAATATTAAATATGTATTAGATTTGCTCGATTTTCCGGAGGATCCGATTCAATCTAAAATCGTACATGATTATGATATAATTATAAATGATCCTGAGGTTGAAGTAATCGTTGAAGTTATGGGCGGGGTCAATCCGGCATATTCATTTGTGAAGCGTGCATTAGAGGTTGGCAAAAGTGTTTGTACTTCTAACAAAGAATTAGTTGCCAAACATGGTCCGGAATTATTAAGGATTGCTAAGAAACAGAACAGGAATTTCTTGTTTGAAGCAAGTGTCGGGGGAGGTATTCCAATCATCAGGCCATTAAACCAATCCCTGACTGCAGACGAAATTTATGAGATTACAGGAATTTTAAATGGTACAACAAACTATATTTTAACGAAGATGGATAAAGAAGGCTTATCATTTGAGACAGTTCTTAAGGAAGCACAGGAATTAGGATATGCGGAAAAAAATCCATCGGCAGATGTAGATGGATTTGATGCATGTAGAAAAATCGCGATTTTGGCCTCCCTGGCATTTGGACAGAATGTTGATTATGAAGATATTTATACAGAAGGAATTACGAATGTTTCTGATAAAGACTTTAAATATGCCAGCCAGTTAAACAGTTCGCTAAAGTTATTTGGAAAATGCTATAAAGATGGTGAAAAGTTTTTTGCAAGTGTTGCTCCGGTCATGATTAAAAATAATCATCCGCTATATAATGTAGAAGGTGTGTTAAATGGGATCTTAGTACGTGGAAATGTGATTGGTGATGTGATGTTCTTTGGTAGCGGAGCAGGAAAGTTACCTACAGCAAGCGCGGTAGTTGCTGATATCGTTGATTCTGTAAAGCATTTGAATACAAATATTATGACGATATGGAGCCGCAAAAATTTAGAACTTGCAGATATCGGTGAATCTAAGAAAACATTTTTTGTTAGAATTAAAAATGATACAGATACATTGAATCAGGCAGAAAAAGCATTTGGCAAAGCCGCGTTCATTACAGTGCCTGAATTAACAGATGAGTGCGCATTTATCACGGGTGAGCTTAGCGAAGATGAATTTATAAAAGCGGCGGAATCAGTTGATGGTATTATTACCAGAATAAGAATAGAAGAATAGGAGAGGCGGCAAGCATGAAGTATGTGATAGTGTTAGGCGATGGGATGTCTGATGAACAAATAGAGTCTTTAGGTAGTAAAACACCATTAGAATATGCGAATACACCAAATATGGATAGACTTTCCAAATTATCTGAAATTGGTTTAGTACACACCATTCCGGAAGGGATGAGCCCGGGAAGTGATACTGCAAATCTATCTGTATTAGGGTATGACCCCAAGAAATATTATACAGGCCGCTCGCCGCTTGAAGCATTAAGCATAGGTGTAGATATGAAGGATACAGATGTTGCGGTTCGATGTAATCTGGTAACAGTATCAGTGGATGATAAGAACTATGAAGACAAGACGATCCTTGATCATAGTTCAGGTGAAATTAGTACGGAAGATGCTGCTATTTTGATAGCGGCGGTAAAAGCCGAGTTAGAAAGTGATATCTTTAGATATTATGTAGGAACCAGCTACAGGCATCTGGCAATCTGGGATAAAGGGCAGGTAGCAAAATTAATACCACCGCATGATATCTTAGGAAAAGTAATAAGAGACTATCTCCCCGCAGAACCTAAATTGAAAGAAATGATGGCACGAAGTTATAAAATCCTAGCAAATCACCCGATTAATGTAGAAAGGATGAAAAACGGGCAAAATCCGGCTAATTCAATTTGGTTTTGGGGTGCAGGCACAAAGCCGTGTGTCACTTCGTTCGAAGAGAAAAACGGTAAAACGGGCGCTATGATATCAGCAGTGGACCTATTAAAGGGGATTGCGGTAGGTGCTAAAATGCTAAATATAGAAGTGGAAGGTGCAGATGGCACGCTGCATACCAATTACGAAGGAAAAGCCAATGCAGCAGTAAAAGTATTGACTGAAGATAATTACGATTTTGTCTATGTTCATGTGGAAGCACCGGATGAAATGGGCCACCAGGGAAGTTTAGAAAAAAAGATTAAAGCCATCGAATATTTAGATGAAAGAGTAATTAAAATCATTGCAGAAGAATTGGATGGAAAAAATGTGGATTATAGAATGCTGGTTTTACCGGATCATCCAACGCCGATTCATTTAAGAACCCATACAAGCGATCCAGTCCCTTATATGCTTTACGATAGTACAGCGAAAAAAAATGAAACATGGAATTACAATGAAAAAGAGGGAAAGCTAAGCGGCAATTATGTTCCCGAAGGTCATATGATCATTAATCGACTGTTTGAGGTGTAAGAAAAACTAGCTGGGGGATGTTGCAAAATTGTAGGTTAGATAGGGTCTGGGGCGGACAGCTCTATTCAAAACAGATTCGACTTACTATATTTCTAAAAATAGTGAATTTGAATGATATACGCTTCATGAGTTTGGCAAACTCGCTGTGCTCACACAGTACCAAACCCAGGAAATCATTCAAACTCATTATTTCAATAAATATAACGTAAGTCTGCATATTATTTTGAATAGAGCTGTCCGTCCCAGACCCTATCTAACCTACAATTTTGCAACATCCCCCTAAAATAAATCTTGTATCCAATACGCCAAAATTAATAGTGATAAATAGAAGTCTGGGCGGAATGCAATTATCAATAAAGTAAATAGAAGCAATTGCTAAATATAGCGATATATGATAGAATATATGGAGAAATATACAAGTAAACAATTATAGCTGCATACCGAAGAAAAGCAGCAGGATAATGACAAATAGGAGATTATAATGGATATTCTTAAAGTAATAGCACAAGAATTAAGTATTAAAGCATGGCAGGTAGAGGCAACAGTCAAATTAATTGATGAAGGAAATACGATCCCATTTATTTCTAGATATAGAAAAGAAGCGACAGGAGAACTGAATGACGAACAGCTGAGAACCTTTGATGAACGTCTAAAATATCTTCGTAATTTAGAAGATAAAAAAACTTCTGTACTTGCAAGCATAGAAGAACAGGGCAATCTGACAGAAGAATTAAAAGCCCAGATTGTTGCGGCTCAGACTTTAGTTGCGGTGGATGATTTATATCGTCCTTACAGACCCAAAAAGAAAACAAGAGCGACAGCTGCAAAAGCAAAAGGTTTAGAACAACTTGCGAATATCATATTATTACAGAGAGTAACACGACCACTTGAAGAAGAAGCGGCGGCATATATCGATGCAGAAAAAGAAGTGAATAGCGCCGAAGAAGCAATAAAAGGTGCAATGGATATTATAGCGGAAATGATTTCCGATAATGCCGACTATCGGACTTATATCCGAAGTGCGACGATGCGTGAGGGTAAAATTGCTGCAGTGGCAAAAGATATTGAAGCAAAAACAGTATACGAAATGTATTACGATTATGAAGAAAGTATATCCAAAATGGCAGGCCACAGAACACTTGCAATCAATAGAGGTGAATCCGAAAAGATTTTGACAGTTAAAATAGAAGCCCCGGATGATAAAATCTTGGGTTATCTTAAAAAGAAAGTGATTTCTAATGATAATGGATATACCACCCCGGTATTGGAAGCTGCGTTAGAAGACAGCTATAAGCGTTTGATAGCGCCGGCAATAGAACGTGATATTAGAAGTGAGTTGACAGAAAAGGCGGAAAACGGTGCCATTTCAGTATTTGGTAAAAACTTAACCCAATTACTAATGTCACCTCCGATTGCAAATCAAGTTGTATTAGGTTGGGATCCGGCCTTTCGGACAGGTTGTAAATTAGCAGTAGTGGATGGAACGGGAAAAGTATTGGATACAACTGTAGTCTATCCGACACAACCAACTACACCAGTAAAAATCAAGGCGGCGAAAGATACTGTTAAGCAAATGATTAAAAAATATGGAATTACATTGATTTCAGTTGGAAACGGAACAGCATCCAGGGAATCGGAACAAATTATTGTGGAGATGTTAAAGGAAATACCGGAGCAAGTTCAATATGTGATTGTCAATGAAGCCGGTGCATCCGTTTATTCAGCGAGCAAGCTTGCGGCTGAAGAATTTCCGAATTTTGATGTTGGACAGAGAAGCGCAGCGTCAATAGCCCGACGCTTACAAGATCCGCTGGCAGAACTGGTTAAAATTGATCCAAAGTCTATTGGAGTAGGGCAGTACCAGCACGATATGAACCAGAAAAAATTAACTGAAGCATTGACAGGTGTAGTAGAGGATTGTGTGAATAAAGTCGGTGTAGATTTAAATACCGCATCCGCCAGCTTACTGGAATATATCTCTGGAATTACTAAAACCATAGCTAAAAATATTGTTTTATACAGAGAAGAAAATGGAAAATTTACAAGCAGAAGCCAGCTTCTTAAAGTAGGAAAATTAGGTCCGAAAGCCTATGAACAATGTGCTGGGTTTACTCGTATTACTGGAGGGAAAAATCCGTTAGATGCAACAAGTGTTCATCCCGAAACCTATAAGGCCACGGAACAGTTACTGGAAAAGCTTGGATTTACAAAAGAAGATATTACAAATTCCAAGTTAGATTCTATCTCTAAAAAAATATCGGATTATAAAGCAATATCAGCCGAATTAGGGATTGGTGAGATAACTCTGCGGGACATTATCAAAGAGTTAGAAAAGCCGGCCAGAGATCCAAGAGATGAGATGCCAAAGCCGATTCTTAGGACGGATGTATTGGATATGAAAGACTTAAAATCAGGGATGGTCTTAATGGGAACTGTTAGAAATGTGATAGATTTTGGAGTATTTGTAGATATCGGGGTACATCAGGACGGACTGGTACACATCTCCCAAATTACTGACAGATATATTAAGCACCCATTAGAAGCAGTGAGTGTAGGGGATATTGTGGATGTAAAAGTTATGAGTATTGATTTAGATAAGAAACGGATTCAGCTGACAATGAGAAATATTTAGGAATGATAGGTGGAAAAGAGGGAAAATGAAAGGTTTTATTGATAATTTAGAAAAGTTTTGGAATGCAGTTTAGGATGAAATAGGTTTTTATTGATTGCAGTCGTATTTATAGCCGGCTTATTTTTATTGGCTATTGTTTCCGAAAGAATTACGAAAAATAATGTAATAAAAAGCAATGTAGGTAGGACAAAAAAATAGTCATTATTGGTATGTTCTCTGCTGTTGCGGGAATTTTAATGTACTTTGAATTTCCATTGCCATTTGTGCCGGCATTCTATAAGATTGACTTAAGTGAAGTCCCAATACTGATTTGCAGCTTTATGCTGGGACCGGTAGCAGGAGTTGCGGCAGAATTTACTAAGATAATCATAAAACTAATTATCAAGCCGACGACTACAGCATTTGTAGGGGAGTTGGCAAACTTCATTATCGGATGTTCCTTTGTGATTCCGGCGGCAATCATTTACCGCCGGAAGAAAAGCAAAAAAAGCGCATTAATCGCAATGGGTATCGGAATTATATCCATGACGGTAATCGGCGCTTTTATGAATGCTTTTGTTCTACTCCCCGCTTTTGCAGTTTTATATGGCGGTATGCCTGTTTCAGAACTAATCGGTATGGGTACGGCAGTAAATAGCTCCATTACAAATATGTTTACATTTATCATCTTGGCAGTAGTTCCGCTCAACTTAATAAAAGGATTATTAACCGCTGTCGTAACGTTCTTGATATACAAAAGAATTGGAAAGCTAATGAAGCTATAAAAAGACTGTCAATCGTTTTTGAAAATGTCCTAAATTTTTCAAACATGGAGTCGTTGCAAAATAACTATGAAAACAGTTATGGAGCAATGACTCTTTTTTGTCTTATAGGAAATTACTACATTTCAATCCTAGCTAGAAGTTGAGTCCTATAAGATAAAAAAGCACTCCGTTAAGGATGCGCATGACGCTTCATAAGAAGATTGTCACTAAAGTGACAGCGCGTCAGCGCTAGAGTTTCACAAGCGAAACTCTATGTTCTTTAATAGGAAATTTCTCCTGACGGAGAAATCTTGATTAAATAGCCCGCTAAAAAGTGGGCATGCAGAACAGACAAATAGTTAGAAGAGATAAAAACCTTCTTCAAATTCGTCTTCAT
>Ga0153924_1000613_pt1 | contig 21580 bp, 17 predicted proteins | sample TSNJ008MetaG_FD_104709 | JGI IMG/M metagenome (GOLD analysis project Ga0153924, IMG submission 104709) | Attine ant fungus gardens microbial communities from New Jersey, USA - TSNJ008 MetaG | ecosystem: Host-associated > Fungi > Mycelium > Unclassified | place: USA: New Jersey, Wharton State...
AAGACGCGCTCCGGCAAGATCATGCGGCGGCTGCTGCGCGACGCGGCCGAGGGCCGCCGCATCGGCGACACGACGACGCTGGCCGACCCGACGATCATGGCGACCATCGCGGAACTCATGTAGCGGGAACGACGCGAGCCGCGCCTCCAGTCCGGACTGACTGGAGGCGCGGCTCACGTGACGTGCGCTGCTGACGGTCCGTCAGTCGGCGAGTTCCACCACCAGCTCGACCTCGACCGGCGCGTCCAGCGGGAGCACCGCGACGCCCACCGCGCTCCGCGCGTGGACGCCGGCATCACCGAAGACCTCGCCGACCAGGGTGGACGCGCCGTTGGCGACGCCCGGCTGACCGGTGAACGTCGGGTCGCTCGCGACGAAGACCGTCACCTTGACGACCCGCGCGACGCGGTCGAGCGAACCGGCCACGGACTGCACGGCCGCGAGGGCGTTCAGCGCCGCGGTCCGGGCCTCCGCCGTCGCGGTCTCGGCGTCAACGGTCGCGCCGACCTTGCCCGTCACGGGCAGCGCGCCGTCCACGAACGGCAGCTGGCCGGCCGTGTAGACGTACTTCCCGGTGACGACGGCCGGCACGTACGCCGCGACCGGTGCGGCGACCGCCGGGATCGTCAGGCCGAGCTCGGCGAGCCGCTCTGCGACGCTCACGCGTCGGCCTTCGGGCGCTTCAGGTAGGCCACCAGGCCGCCCTCGGGGCCGGTGACGACCTGGACGAGTTCCCAGCCCTCGTCCCCGAAGTTGTTGAGGATGGCGGTGGTGTTGTGGATGATCAACGGGGTCGTGAGGTATTCCCAGCGAGTCATGGAGATCCTTGCCAGCCTTTCAGTCGGCGGTGTCGTTTAGGCTGCATCCTATGTCTGCCCAGAAGACGTCTGCCTCGCGGACCAAGCCCGTCTCTGCAGTCGGCGCCTTCGTCGGTTTCGTCGGTTTCAGTGTGCTCGCCGGTCTGCTCGTCACGATCGGTGTCACCCCCGCGATCGCGGTGGCCGGTGTCACGACGACGTCCACGATCGGCGTGTTCGAGTCCCTGCCGGAGTACATCGAGATCGGTGACCTCCCGCAGCGCAACGAGCTGTACGCGTACCAGGGCGGCAAGAGCGTGCACTTCGCGACGGTCTACGACCAGAACCGCCAGGAGCTCAAGTTCGACCAGATCAGCGACCAGCTGAAGAACGCGGCGATCGACGGCGAGGACAAGCGCTTCTACGACCACGGCGGCGTCGACATGACCTCGCTCGTCCGCGCAGGCGTGGGGTCGCTCGCCGGTGGGCTCGGTGAGTCCGGTGGCGGCTCGACGCTGACGATGCAGCTCGTCCGCAACATCAAGATGAACCAGGCGCTCGAGCTCCCCACGCAGGAAGAGCGCCTCAAGGCCTACAACGACGCGGTCGAGCAGACCATCCCCCGCAAGCTCGAGGAGATGAAGCTCGCGATCGGCCTCGCGAAGAAGTACACCCACAAGGAGATCCTCACCGGGTACCTCAACATCGCGTACTTCGGCGACCAGACCTACGGCGTGCAGGCCGCCGCGCAGCACTACTACAACAAGAGCGCGACCGACCTCACCCCGGCCGAGGCCGCCTCGATCCTCGCGATCGTGCAGTCCCCGAACACGCGCAACTTGTCGAACCCGAAGTACTACGACGCCAACGTCGCTCGCCGGAACGTCATCCTCAAGTCGATGTACGCGCAGAAGCACCTGACGAAGGCCGAGTACGACCAGGCGGTCGCCTCGAACCCGAAGGACTACGTCCACCTGACCGAGCCGTCGCAGGGCTGCAAGGCCTCCGTCGGTGACGGCTCGCAGTTCTTCTGCGACTACGCGGTGCAGGTCGTCAAGGAGATGTCCCAGCTCGGCGCCACGGCGAAGGAACGCAACACCGCCTGGCGCAACGGCGGCTACAAGATCCAGACCACGCTCGACATCGACGCGAACGCCCAGCAGAAGCAGGTGCTCAACACCTACGACAACAAGGCGGAGACCGCCTTCAAGCTCGGTGCGGCGCTCGACTCGGTCGAGGTCGGCTCCGGCCGCATCCTGACGATGGCGCAGAACAAGGACTACGACCAGTCCCTGAAGTCCCCGCCGACGTCCACGTCCATCAACTACAGCGTCGACAAGAAGTACGGCGGCGGCATCGGCTTCCAGGTCGGCTCGACGTACAAGGTCTTCACGCTGCTCGACTGGCTCAAGGCCGGGCACGGTCTGAACGAGGTCGTCAACGGCACGCCGCACAACACCCCCGTGTGGCAGCACTGTGGCGAGCCGACGTACACGAACTGGGCGCCGAAGAACGACTCCGCTGGCGAGAAGGGCAACTTCACCGTCATCGCCGCCACGGCGGCCTCGGTGAACGCCGCGTTCGCCTCCATGGGCGCGAAGCTCGACCTCTGCGACATCAAGCAGACCGCCGAGGACTTCGGCGTGCACTCGGGTGACGACAAGACCGAGCTGAACTCGTACCCGTCCTCCATCCTCGGCACGAACAACATCGCGCCGCTGACGATGGCCGCCGCGTACGCCGGCATCGCGAACAACGGCACGTACTGCGCCCCGATCGCGATCGACAACGTGACCAACGCCGAGGGCAAGAGCCTGGGCGGCCAGCCGAAGAGCTGCAAGCAGGTCGTCGACCCGTCCGTGGCGCAGTCGGCCGTCTACGCCATGAAGCGCACCATCTCGGGCGGTACGGCGGTCGGCGCCCAGACGCCCGACGGCACGCAGCTGTTCGGCAAGACCGGCACCACCGACGACGCCGACCAGATCTGGCTCGTCGGCGGCAGCTCGCGTGTCGCGACCGCGTACTGGCAGGGCAACACCGACGGCGGCAAGACCAACCTCCGCCACTACAGCAACGGCGTGAGCGGTACGTACGCGGCATACCGTGCCTACGCGTGGCAGAAGGCGCAGGCCCCGCTGAACGCCCTGTACCCGGCCGGCCCGTTCACGGACCCGTCGCCGTCAGCCCTCCGTGGCAACAGCAAGGCCGTCCCGGACGTCACCGGCAAGAGCGCCGCCGACGCCAAGGCCGCGCTCGCCGCTGCCGGCTTCACCTACGTCGACGGTGGCGCACAGCCCGGTGCACAGGCCGCCGGCACGGTCACCTCGACCTCGCCGTCCGCGGACTCGCTGCTGTCGAGCGGTTCGAGCGTCACGGTGTACACCTCGGACGGCTCGCAGCTGCAGGTACCCGAGGTGACGAACAAGACCCTGGCCGACGCCCGCGCACAGCTGTCGCAGGTGGGCTTCGCGAACGTCGCCATCGGTGAGAACTACGTCAAGGGCGGCGGCGATCGCGAGTGCGTCGTCGCGTCCGTCGACCCCGGAATCCACACGAACGCCGGTAAGGACACGACGATCACGCTGACGCTGTACGGCGACAAGAACGGCAAGGCGCCCAAGGACTGCAAGTGACCCGCGGTCGCGCCGCGCTCGGGGTCCTCGCAGCGGGCGCGGCCGTCGGTGCCGCCACGGCGGCCTGGGGGTCGCTCGTCGAGCGGCGCCGGTTCGGCATCCGCTGGGAGACCGTCCCGGTGCTGCCGCCGGGGTCGCGTGACGTCGTCGTCCTGCACCTGTCGGACATCCACATGGCACCGTGGCAGGCCGACAAGCAGCAGTGGCTGCGCGACCTCAGCCTGGTCGAGCCGGACTTCATCGTGAACACCGGCGACAACCTCGGGCACCCCACCGCGAACGCCGCGGTCGAGTACGCACTGGAACCGTTCCGCGGTGTGCCCGGTGCGTTCGCCCACGGGTCGAACGACTTCTACGGTCCGTCGCCGCGCAACCCGTTCAAGTACTTCTCCGGCCCGAGCAAGATGCACTCCGAGCGCCGACCGGTCGAGCTCGACATCGACCGGCAGACGGCGTTCTTCGAGTCGCTCGGGTGGCTCGACCTCAACGACCAGGCGCACGCGATCGAACTCAAGGGCTCCCGCTTCGAGCTCTTCGGCACGTCCGACGCCCACCGCGGCTGGGACCGCCTCGACCTCCTGCCGACGAACGTCGACGAGATGCGCGGCGAGGTGCCGTGGTCGGAGGACGAGGACGGCCCCTCCCCCGTCGCCATCGGCGTCACCCACGCGCCGTACCGCCGTGTGCTCGACGCCTTCGTGACCCAGGGTGCCGACATCGTCTTCGCCGGGCACACCCACGGAGGCCAGGTCCAGGTACCCGGTGTCGGGGCGCTCGTGACGAACAGCGACCTGCCGCGCCGCTACGTCAGCGGTCTGCACAAGTGGCAGCACCGTGGGCACTGGTCGTGGCTCGAGGTCTCGGCGGGCATCGGCACGTCGATCTACGCGCCGGTGCGGTTCTCGTGCCGCCCCGAGGCAGTGGTCGTCACGCTGACCGCCCGCACCGACTGACCCCGCGGGGCGACGCGCCCGGGAGTTCGCTCGATGGTCACCAGCACGCCTGATCATCGGATAGACTTCTGGGGTTGCTCCGGCCACGGAGCGATCACACCGCGGGGTGTGGCGCAGCTTGGTAGCGCGCCTCGTTCGGGACGAGGAGGTCGCAGGTTCAAATCCTGTCACCCCGACACTGTGTTGAGACAGTACAGAAGAAGGCCCTGGTTCTCCGGAACCAGGGCCTTCTGCTTTGCCGTCGCGGCGCATGTGTCCGCAGGCCCATCCAGCGTCGCCACCCGATGGCACACGCGGCGATCGGGATACGCTCGATCCGCCATGGACATCCCCGCACCGCTCGCCTCCGTCCTCGCGCAGATCGGTGCGCGCTTCCCCGAACTCGCCGACGACCCCGTGATGGCCCACAGCCTGCTCGAGAACGTCACGTCGATGGTCGACGAGGCCCACGAGCGCTACGCCGCCGGCGCCGAGTCGAGTGTCGTGAGCGACTCGTACCTCGACCCCGCGCACCTCGCGACCGGAGCACTGCACGCCGAGCACGCCCAGCACCCGGCCGGCGCGATGCTCGCGGCCGAGATCCTCTTCGACGCCTACCTGCCGGTGTTCGTCGACGAGGTCGGAGCATCGAGCACGACCGACGTCCTCCGCGCCACCAGAGCGCTCCACGCGGGCATCTGGAGCCGCTTCCCCGCCGGGGCGATCGCGTACACGGAAGCGCTCCGGCAGCGCGTCACGACGGCGCACATGGACTCCCGGACGCAGATCGCCCGAGACCTGCACGACCGGGTCGCGCACGGCATCCTCGCGGGGCTCCAGCGGGTCGACCTCACCCTGCTCACCGATCCCCCGGCGCCCGAGCGGACGACGCAGCTCGAGGACGCCGCACGGCTGCTGCGCGGTGCCCTCGGCGAGGTGCAGGACCTCGCGGTCTCGCTGCACGCGCGGGTCGGCGACGACCTGCTCGACGCCGCGCTCGCCCGGCACACACGCGACCTGTTCCCCGCCGAGAGCGCCGTCGCGATCAGGTCCTCCGGTACGCCCGTGACGCTGCCGAACTGGAAGGCCGAGGAAGCCCTGACGATCCTGCTCGAGGCGCTGACGAACTGGCGGAAGCACGCGTCCGGGTCGACGGCCACGGTGGAGTTCGCCTGGTCAGAGCAGGCGGTCACGGCGACGGTCTCCGACGACGGACCCGGCTTCGACACCACGGCGGCGGCCGACGGTCGGCTCGGGCAGCTGACGATGCGCGAGCGAGCAGGCCTCATCGGGGCGGTGCTCGCCGTCGAGAGCGCCCCGGGGCGCGGCACCACCGTCCGGCTCACCATCCCGATCGGAGCACTGTGACCGGCATCACGCACGTCGCGATCGTCGACGACCACCGGCTCTTCCGCGAGGGCCTCGCCACGATCCTGTCGTCGGTGCCGACCATCCGCGTCGTGGCGCACGGTGAGCGGCCCGCCGACGTGCTCGACTCCCCCGAGGCCCCGGCCATCGACGTCCTGCTGCTCGACGTGGAGCTCGACGGTCCCCCGGCGCGGACGACCATCGCCACGGTGCGTCGGAACCACCCGGGCATCGCCGTCGTCGTGCTGACCATGCACCGCGACGCCGTGCTGCGCCGGGCGCTCCTCGACGCCGGCGCCGTGGACTTCGTCACGAAGGACACCCCGAGCCGGGAGCTCGTCGACCGGATCGTCCGAGCGACGAGCACCGATGCGGCCCCGGTCACGTTCCCGATCGACCTCGTCACCGAGGCCCGCGCGGGCTCACCCCTCAGCGACCGCGAACTCGAGGTCCTGCGGCTCATCGCGTCCGCTCGGTCCAACGCCGAGATCGCCGCAGACCTGGGGCTCGCCGTGGGCACGGTCAAGCGGCACGTCTACAACGTCTTCCGGAAGCTCGACGTGGGGTCCCGCGTGGCCGCGATCGCCACAGCGACGCGGCTCGGCCTCCTCGCCTAGGTCGGGACGCCGGCCCGCGCTGGCGTCGACGGAGCAGAAATCGTCGAGAGCCGTGCGGCGACCCGACGATTCCTGCTCACTCGAGGGACGACGACGGGACAGGACGACGACGGGACGACGGGACCGCGCGTCAGACCGACGCGCCCGCCCCGGCACGCACGAGGCGCCCTTCGGCGTGCAGGCCCGCGACGACGTCCAGCGCCTGGTGCCGGTACCGCGCCTGCGCAGCCCCCGGAGCGACGATCACGCCGTCCGCGCCGGTCGATTCGACCAGGGCGTTGATCTTCGTCGCGACCTGCTCGGCGTTCCCGTAGGCCTGCCGCTCCGTGCGCGCCGCGATGAAGCGACGCTCGAGGTCGCTGAACTCGTACGCCCGTGCTTCCTCCATCGACACCGGCTCGGGCTTCGCACCCTGCCGCATCCGGATGAAGGAGATCATGCCGGGAGCGCTCTGCTCGTCGACGACGGCCGGGTCCTCGTCGGTGACGACCTGCACGCCGATCAGGGCGTTCGGCGTCTGCCGGAAGCGCGACGGCCGGAACGAGTCGCGGTACAGCGCGAGCGCCGCCTCGGTGTTGTCCGACGCGAAGTGGTGCGCGAAGGCGAACGAGACACCGAGTGCTCCGGCGACCTGCGCGCTGTACCCGGAGGACCCGAGCAGCCAGAACTCCGGTACGTCCCCGTACCCGGGCACCGCACGGATCCGTGCGAGCGGGTTCGACTCGTCCATCCCGGTGAAGAACCCGATGAGGTCGGCGAGCCGGTCCGGGAAGTCATCGACGTCGAGACGGTCGGTCCGGCGCAGCGCCATCGCGGTCGCCCCGTCGGTCCCCGGCGCACGACCGAGGCCGAGGTCGACCCGGTCGCCGTACAGCGCCCGGAGCGTACCGAACTGCTCCGCGACGACGAGCGGCGCGTGGTTCGGCAGCATCACGCCGCCGGAACCGATGCGGATCGTGGACGTCGCGGCGCCGACCGCGCTGAGCAGCACCGCCGGCGCGGACGAGGTGATGCCCGGCATGCCGTGGTGCTCGGCGACCCAAAAGCGCTCGTAGCCGAGCTTCTCGACGTGCACCGCCATGTCGATGGAGCCCTGCAGGGCTTCGGTGTTGGACTGGCCGTACTCGCGTGTGGCCAGATCGAGGACGGACAGGTGCACGGAAGCGTCGCTCATGTGGTCACCAACGCCACCCGACGCACGTGCATTCCGCACCACCCACCGGCCTGGAGGCGCGGGGCGGGCCCGCACCGTGCCTCCAGGCCGTCAGACGGTCGCGTCTGCACGACGCGGGCCGGCGGACCCGTCAGTCGCCGTCGAGGCGCCCGCCGGACTCCGTCAGGTAGCAGTTGGCGCAGAGCGACTCGTAGGTGACGTCGACGCCGTCGATCGCCACCTGCGAACCGTCGAAGACGAACCGGCCGTCGACCTTGCGCGCGTTGAAGACCGCCTTGCGGCCGCAGCGGCAGATGGTCTTGAGCTCCTCGAGCGAGTGCGCGACCTCGAGGAGGCGGGCGCTGCCGGGGAACGCCTCGGTGCGGAAGTCGGTACGGATGCCGTACGCGATCACCGGGACCTCGTCGAGGACGGCGATGCGGAGCAGGTCGTCGACCTGTCGCGGCGTGAGGAACTGCGCCTCGTCCACCAGCACGCAGCTGACGGGACGGACCATGCCGTCGAGCCGGCCGGACTCCGGGTCGACGGCACCCGCCGCGGTGACGGCGGACCGGACGTCGGCCCCGGGCGTGAACACGATGTCGACAGTGCGCGTGACACCCAGCCGGGAGACGATCTCACGGTCGCCCTTGGTGTCCACCGACGGCTTCGCGAGCAGGACCCGGTGACCGCGTTCCTCGTAGTTGTAGGCCGCCTGCAGCAGCCCGGTGCTCTTGCCGCTGTTCATCGCGCCGTAGCGGAAGTAGAGCTTCGCCACTACGCGAGGAACCCGTCCTCGGCCGCGCGACGGATCAGGTCGGACTTCTTCGACGCCGGACGACCGACCTTGCTGTACTTCTCACGGACGCGCCGGAGGTAGGTCTTCGCGGTCTCGTACTGCACGTTCATCTGCGCGGCGACCTCGTTCGTCGAGTACCCCGACACGTACAGGCGCAGCGCCTCTTCTTCGCCGTGGCTGAGCTTCGGCCGCTGGTGCGCGTTCGCCCCGGTCGGCAGCGGACGCCAGTCGCGCTGCGGCGGGGTGTCCCGGGCGACGCCCATGATCTCGCGCGCGACGTCCATGACCTCGCGCATCGGCAGCGACTTCGACAGGAAGGCAGCGGCGCCGGCGGCCAGGGCGCGGTCGCGGGACTCCCGGCTGTCGACGCTCGACAACACGATGACCTTCGCTCCGGCCGCGCGGCAGGTGCGCACCCGGGCCTCGATCGAGACGGGTTCCTTGAGCTGGAAGTCCAGGAACACCAGGTCGGTCGGGAAGTTCTCGCTGTGCACCATCTCGAGCCACGTGTGGGCCGTCAGCGCCAGGTCGAAGTCGAAGGCGTTCACCGCGATCCAGCTCGACAGGCTGTCCAACAGCACCTCGTGGTCGTCGAGGATCGCCAGCCGCACGCGTCGTGTCCCCGGGTTCGGGATGGCGGGCATGCCATCCGTGATCCGGCTCGGGTCAGTGCTGGTCATAGGAGAACCTTAGTGCGAGGGCGGAGGGTCGGACCGCGACGTCCAGGTCGGGGAACGTCACGCGGAGGACCGCGAAGTACGGGTCGAAGGTGCGGTGGATGCCGACGTCGGAGTCGGCGACTGCGAGGTCGATCGAGACGGCCACCCGGTCGGTCGTGTCCGGGGCACGACCGATCGTCGCGCGGAAGCCGGCGGGGTCGACGGTGGTCGCACGGAGTGCCGCACGCAGGAACGTCCGGACGACGGTGCGCTGGTCGGCGTCGAGCGTCGCGATGAGGCCGTCCGGGTCGTCCACGACGGCGGCTCCCCCGCCGTCCGCGGTCACCGCGTGCTCGAACCAGGTCCGGTCGGCGTCGGCGACCATCGAGCGCCGGATGCCGTCCGCGATCTCCCGGGCCCGGGCACGGTCGGCGTCGGTGATGACCTCGCGCGTCCGGAGCTCGGCGAGGAACGGCGCGACGTCCCGCGCCAGGATCGTCGAACGGTCCTGCTGCACGCTCTCGGCGATGCCGTCCCGCTCCGCACGCTCGACCGAGTACGACCCGGCACGGATCTGCACGCGCTCGGCGAGCCCCGCGAACGTCCAGGCGAACACCGCGGACGCCGCCGTGAGCACGAGCGTCGGTGCCGCCGCCAGGAACCCGGCGACGCCGATCGGGACGTGGTGCGGGAACGCGGCGGCGCCGATGCCCCACGACGCGCCGGCGACGACGGCCAGGACGATGCCGCCCACGGTCAGGTCGGTCCACGGCCGGTACGGGGCGGTCATCACGATGCCGGTCGCCGTCAGCAGGGACATGAAGTCGTTCAGGGCGCTGCGGTCGGGTCCCCACTGCGCCGCGACACTCGTGACGGTGGCCGTGGCGAGGAGCGCCACGTGCAGGACGAACGCCCACCGCGGGAACGGGGCACGGAACGGACTCGACGCGACGAAGACGACCGTGCCCGAGGCCGCGACGAGCAGCACGGTGAGCGCGCTCAACGTCGGGCTGCCGGCGACGTCACGGCCGAAGACGGACACGAGCAGTGCCCAGAGGACACCGCACGCGCCGAGCACGATCGCGAGCGGGCGCGATCCCATCGCTCCGAGCGGGTCGTACTGCTGCGCCGTGCGCGGCCCCTCCGTGCGGTCCCTCACCGGTGCACCCCCGATCCGTCCGGGGCCACGGTGGGGATCGTCCCCGTCGCCGTGCCGTACGGAACCGTCATCATCACGCTCGTGCCGGACCCCGGTGACGACCAGACCTGCACGTCACCGCCGACACGGCCGATGCGCTCCCGGACGGACCCGCGCAGGCCCATCCGGTCCGGACTCGTCGCCGACTCGTCGAACCCACGTCCGTCGTCGACGACCATGACCGTGCACGCGGCGCCGTCATCGAACACGCTGACCTCGGCGGCATCGGTGTCCGCGTGCTTCCGGACGTTCGCCAGGCACTGCCCCACGGCCCGGAGGACCGCCGTCATCGCCGCCTGGTCGAGTCGGCTCAGCGCCGCGGGGTCGCCCGTGACCGTCACGTCGAGCCCGTGGTCGCGGTGGTCGTCGACCATGTGCTCGAACGCCCGGACCGCGACACCCGACTCCGGACCGGAGTGCCGCCCGGCGGGCGCGAGCCACTCCTTGCCGGTGAGCATCGCGACGTCGGCCTCGACCGTCCGGGCCAGCTGCGGGTCCATCGGCCCGTCCGGCGCCAGTCCGATCGCACCGAGGTGGTTCAGGACCGTGTCGTGCAGGATCGCGGCCGCCTCGGCCTCGACACCGGCGCGGTAGGCGGAGACGTGCTCCTCACGCGCCGAACGCAGGAGCTCGGGCTGGACCCGCTCGGAGCGCGCGGTGTTGCGACTCGTGAACAGGACGAGGGCGATGACGAACGCCAGCGTCACCCACGCGAGCACGAGCGGGTGCGACGACCCGCCGGCCTGCAGGATGGCGATCGACGTCGCGACACGGCCGACCAGGAAGCCCGCGATCGACCACATCGCGACCCGTCCCGCGACGGCACCCGCACCACCGACGAGCACCAAGGGGATGACGGACAGGGACAGCAGGTAGGACACGACCCACCCGGCCGGGACCTCACGCTGCACCACGACGGCGAACCACCACGCGCAGACGCCACCGACGACGAGGAACGCGACGGCCGAACGCCACGTGCCGAACTGCACGTGCACCGCGATCATGCCGAGCATCGGGACCAGCGCCAGGACAGCACCGACCACGCGGACGTCGGGGTCGGCCAGTCGGAAGAGGAGCAGGGCGACGGCGGCGGCGGCGAGCGACCCGATGGCTGCCGCGTGGAAGGCCCGCACGGTCGACCACGCGTTGACTCGCGGAGCGAGGTGCGTGGGGATGCCGAGCACGGGTGTGGGGTCCTTCCGGACGAGCGGGTACGACGCCCACGATCCAACCACCGTCAGCGTGATCGTGTACCCCGTTCGACGGGGCGTTCGGCGACCCGCTCGATGTTACCGGCACTTCTGCGTTCCGTGGTGTCCCCCGAACGCGGACCGACGGGTACTCAGGAACCGCACCGAACCGAGGCATCTCAGAACAGCGTCGGCACGGCGTCCTCCGGTCGGCGCGGGGTGAGTCGACGGTCGTACCCCGGATCGGCTCGCTTCAGCGGCGAGGTCGCGGGAGTCGACTGCTCCGTGCCGTCGTCCAGCTGCAAGGCCGTGGGTCGGTCCCCCGTGCGGTTCGAGAAGCCCATCGACCCCGTCGCCGGGTCGACACGGCCGAGCCCGAGCCCGTGGGCCCGGAGGATCGGCCGCACCCGTTCGGCCAGCCACCGCCGGTAGTCCTTCGGGGCGTAGGTGTTGTCGAGGTACATCGAGCGGTACCGCTGCACCAGGTCCGGTCGGGTGCGCCCGAGCCACTCGAACCACCACGGCTTCACCCCGGGCCGCAGGTGCAGCGCGGAGTACATGACGCTCGTCGCCCCGGCCGCGGCGGCCCGTCCGATCGCGTCGTCGAGGTGCGCCCGGGTGTCCGTGATGTACGGGAGCACCGGCATCAGGAACACCGAGCAGTCGAGGCCGGCGTCCCGGACGGCCCGCACCGTCGCCAGCCGCGCAGCCGTCGTCGGGGTGCCCGGCTCGACCTGCTGCTGCAGTTCGTCGTCGTACACCGCGATCGACATCGCCAGGTCGACCGGCACGGACCGCGCTGCCTCGACCAGCAGCGGGATGTCCCGGCGGAGCAGCGTGCCCTTCGTCAGGATGCTGAACGGGGTGCCGGAGTCGGCCAGTGCGCGGATGACGCCCGGCATCAGCCGGTACTTGCCCTCGGCGCGCTGGTACGGGTCGGTGTTCGTGCCGAACGCCACCGGGTGGCGATCCCAGGTCGGCTTCGTGAGCTCCCGGTGGAGCACGTCGGCCACGTTCGTCTTCACGACGATCTGCTGGTCGAAGTCCGCCCCGCCGTCGAACTCCAGGTAGGTGTGCGTGGGCCGAGCGAAGCAGTACACGCACGCGTGGCTGCACCCGCGGTACGGGTTGATCGTCCACCCGTACGTGCCGCTGCCGTCCGCCGCCGGGACTCGGTTCAGCGCACTCTTCGCCAGGACCTCGTGGAAGGTCACGCCGGCGAACTCCGGGGTCGTCACACTGCGGACGAACCCGCTGTTCGACTCGAGCCCGGGGAGCGCATCGCTCCGCGAGGCGTCGAGCGCCTGCCCACTCCATCGCATGCAGTCATTCGAACATATGTTCGAACGACCTGCAAGCGGGGGTGGGTCAGTGGTGCAGTCCGAGGACCTTCGCGGTGCGCTCCAGGGTCTGGTCCGCGAGCTCGGCGTCGTTCCCCAGGTCCTGCCCGTAGGTCGGCACCATCACGCGGACGGCTTCCTCCCAGCGGTCCCAGCGGTCGGGGAAGCACTTCCGCAGCAGGCCGAACATGATCGGGACGGCAGTGGACGCGCCCGGGCTGGCTCCGAGGAGCCCCGCCACGGAACCGTCCGCCGCGGTGATGACCTCGGTCCCGAACTGCAGGACGCCGCCCTTGTCCCTGTCTGGATTGATGACCTGGACACGCTGCCCGGCCGTGATGCGGTGCCAGTTCTCCGGCTCCGCGCTCGGCATGAAGTCGCGCAGCGCGTCGAACTTCGTCTGCTTCGACGCGAGCAGCTGGCCGACGAGGTAGCGGACGAGGTCGAAGTTCGAGAACGCGACGCTCAGCATCGGGCGGAGGTTGTGCGGCCGGATCGACTTGAACAGGTCGAGCAGCGAACCCTGCTTCAGGAACTTCGGGCTGAACCCGGCGTACGGGCCGAACATCAGCGAGGCGTTGCCGTCGACGATGCGGGTGTCGAGGTGCGGCACCGACATCGGCGGCGCACCGACACTGGCCTTGCCGTAGACCTTCGCAGAGTGCTTCTGCACGACCTCGGGGTCGTCCGTACGGAGGAACTCCCCCGACACCGGGAACCCCCCGTAGCCGCGGATCTCGGGGATCCCGGACTTCTGCAGCAGGTGGAGCGCCCCGCCACCGGCACCGACGAAGACGAACTTCGCGGCGATGCGCTGCGTCGACCGGCCCACGTCGTTGCGGACGTCGAGGACCCAGCCGTCGCTGACCTTCGAGCGGGTCAGGTTCGTGACCTGGTGCGACGGCTCGAACTCGACACCGTCGATCTCGAGCTGGTCGAACAGCTGCCGCGTCAGCGAACCGAAGTCGACGTCGGAGCCCGCCGCCGAGTACGTCGCCGCGATCGGCTGGTCCTTCTTGCGACCCGGGATGAGCGCCGGCGCCCACTTCCGGATCTGTGCGGGGTCGTCGGAGAACTCGAGGCCGGCGAACAGCGGGTGGTCCTTCATCGCCTCGTACCGCTTGCGCATGTACTCGACGTTGTCGGCACCCCACACGAACGAGATGTGCGGGGTCGGGTTGATGAAGTTCGAGGGCTCGGGCAGCGCACCCGTCTCGACGAGGAACGACCAGAACTGTCGGGACACCTGGAACTGCTCGTTGACCGTCACGGCCTTCGCGATGTCGACGCGGCCGTCGGGGAGCTCGGGCGTGTAGTTCAGCTCGCAGAGTGCGGAGTGCCCGGTCCCGGCGTTGTTCCACGGGTTCGAGCTCTCCTGCGCGACGGTGCCCAGACGCTCGTAGACGCGGATCCGCCAGGAGGGCTCCAGCCGGTGGATGATCGCGCCGAGCGTGGCGCTCATGATCCCTCCCCCGACCAGGACGACGTCGATGGGGTCCACCTGCTTCACTGCCACCCGTCGATCCTAGCGGCGTGCGGCCGTGCACCGGCCCAACAACGGACTGGAGGCCCGGCCCACCTCCGACGCGCAGGCCGCGGTCCGCAGCATGCGAGCTTCCGCACACCGTGGGAGCCGTGCAGGCTCGCACCCTGTCCGGAACGTCGCACCATGCGTAGCGCACGCCCCGGCCGGGCCGCGCACGGCGGAGGCCCGCCCCGCTGACGCGGACGGGCCGCCTGGCAGTACTGGCCGCTACGCGGCGACCGTGCGGCGCGCGACGATCGTCTCAGCGATCTGCACCGCGTTGAGCGCGGCACCCTTGCGCAGGTTGTCGTTGCTGACGAACAGCGCCAGACCGTGCCCCTCGGGCGCGGACTGGTCCGCGCGGATGCGGCCGACGAAGGTCGGGTCCTGACCGGCTGCCTGCAGCGGGGTGGGCACGTCGGCCAGCTCGACGCCCGGGGCGTCGGCCAGGATCTCCGTGGCACGCTCGGCGGAGAGCGGACGGGCGAACTCGGCGTTCACCGAGATCGAGTGCCCGGTGAACACCGGGACCCGCACGCAGGTGCCGGCGACCAGGAGGTCCGGGAGTTCGAGGATCTTGCGGCTCTCGTTGCGGAGCTTCTTCTCCTCGTCGGTCTCGCCGAGGCCGTCGTCGACGATGCTGCCCGCGAGCGGGACGACGTCGAACGCGATCGGCCGGACGTACTTGACCGGCTCCGGGAAGGTGACGGCCGAACCGTCGTGGGTGAGGGCGGCGGTGTCCTGCTCGAGCGCCGCCTTCGCCTGGCCGAGCAGTTCCTCGACCCCGGCGAGCCCGGAGCCCGAGACGGCCTGGTACGTGGTGGCGACGAGACGACGGAGCCCGGCCTCGGTGTCGAGGACCTTCAGCACCGGCATGATCGCCATCGTCGTGCAGTTCGGGTTCGCGATGATGCCCTTCGGCGCCTGGTCGATGGCGTGCGGGTTCACCTCGCTCACGACGAGCGGGACGTCCGGGTCCATGCGCCAGGCGCTGGAGTTGTCGACGACGAGGGCGCCGGCCGCCGCGAACTTCGGTGCGAGGGCACGCGACGCGGTGGCACCGGCGGAGAACAGCGCGATGTCGATGCCGGACGGGTCGGCGAGCTCGGAGTCCTCGACGACGATCTCCTCGCCGCGGAAGGGCAGGGTCGTGCCGGCGGACCGGGCGCTCGCGAAGAACCGGACGCGGTCCGCCGGGAACGCGCGCTCCTCGAGGAGACGGCGCATCACGGCGCCGACCTGGCCGGTGGCGCCGACGACGGCGACGGTGCGGGTGCTCATGCAGTGCTCCTGACGGGTCAGCGGCCGGTGCCGGCGTAGACGACGGCCTCGGAGTCGGCGTCGAGACCGAACGCGTTGTGCACCACGCGCATCGCCTCGTTGAGGGTGTCGGCACGGGTGACGACCGAGATGCGGATCTCCGACGTGGAGATCATCTCGATGTTGATGGACGCCTCGTGCAGGGCACGGAAGAGGGCCGCCGAGACCCCGGCGTTCGTGCGCATGCCGGCGCCGACCAGGGCGAGCTTGCCGATCTGGTCGTCGTACTGGATGCCCTCGAAGCCGATGTCCGACTGCGAGACGCCCAGCGCGGTCAGGACGCTCTGCCCCTGGTCCTTCGGCAGCGTGAAGGAGATGTCGGTGCGGCCGTTCGACGCCGACACGTTCTGCACGATCATGTCGATGTTCGCGCCGGCGCGGGCGACGATCGTGAAGATCTCCGCCGCCTTGCCCGGGGTGTCGGGCACGCCGACGACGGTGATCTTGCCCTCGGAGAGGTCTCCGGCGATGCCGGTGATGATCGGTTCTTCCACGGTTTCCCCCTCTGCAGGGTTGTAGACGATGGTTCCCTCGGCGTTGCTGAAGGAGGAGCGGACGTGCAGGGTGACCCCGTGCCGGCGGGCGTACTCGACGGCACGGATGTAGAGGACCTTCGCACCCGAAGCTGCGAGCTCGAGCATCTCCTCGCTCGTGATGCGGTCGACCTTCTTGGCCTTCGGCACCACGCGCGGGTCGGCGGTGAAGATGCCGTCGACGTCGGTGTAGATCTCGCAGACGTCGGCGTCGAGCGCCGCGGCGAGAGCGACGGCCGTCGTGTCGGAGCCACCGCGGCCGAGCGTGGTGATCTCGCCCGTCGTGCGGTTGAAGCCCTGGAAGCCGGCGACGATCGCGACGTGCCCGGCGTCGAGCGCCTCACGCACGCGCTTCGGGGTGACGTCGACGATGCGGGCCTTGCCGTGCTGGGCGTCGGTGAGCATGCCGGCCTGGCTGCCCGTGTACGAGGACGCTTCGACCCCGAGGCTCTTGATCGCCATCGCGAGCAGCGCCATCGAGATGCGCTCCCCCGCCGTCAGCAGCATGTCGAGTTCACGACCGGCGGGGATGGGGGTCACGGAGTGCGCGAGGTCGACGAGTTCGTCGGTGGTGTCGCCCATCGCCGAGACGGCCACGACGACGTCGTTGCCGGCCTTCTTCGTCTGGACGATCCGCTTCGCCACGCGCTTGATGCTCTCGGCGTCCGCGACGGACGATCCACCGAACTTCTGCACGATCAAGGCCACTGGCTGGTACTCCCGGAGACGACGGATCCGCGAGGTGACGCGGTCTGACAATGGTAGTCGGTGTTTCGCGGATGTTGCGTCTGAGCGGGCGCGGACGCAACGATCCTGCGTGGGGTCGGGGACGGGTCGGACCGACCGGGTCAGCCGCCGACGACGCGGCGACCCTCGAAAGCACGCCCGAGCGTGACCTCGTCGGCGTACTCGAGGTCACCGCCGACGGGCAGCCCGGAGGCCAGGCGTGTCGTCCGGATCCCCATCGGGACGAGCAGACGGCTGAGGTACGTCGCCGTGGCCTCGCCCTCGAGGTTCGGGTCGGTCGCGATGATGACCTCGTCCACCGTGCCGTCCGCCAGCCGCGTCATGAGCTGCTGGATGCGGAGGTCGTCCGGGCCGATGCCGTCGATCGGACTGATCGCGCCACCGAGCACGTGGTACAGCCCGCGGAACTCCCGGGTGCGTTCGATCGCGGCGACGTCCTTCGCTTCTTCCACGACGCAGATCACCGCTGGCGAGCGGCGTGGGTCGCGGCAGATGCTGCACTGCACGTTCTCGGTGACGTTGCCGCAGATCTCACAGAAGCGGACCTTCTCCTTGACGTCCGCCAGCAGCTCGGCCAACCGCGACGGGTCGAACGACTCGGTCTGGAGGATGTGGAACGCGATGCGCTGCGCCGACTTGGGTCCGATGCCGGGGAGGCGACCGAACTCGTCGATGAGGTCCTGCACGATGCCGTCGTACATCAGGCGCCTTCCTCGTGGAGGGAGGTCTCCTCGATGAACTGGGCGTTCAGGATCTCACGGACCACGGCCTCGCCGTAGCGACCGGCCACCGGGGTCCGGCGGACCTGGGGGGCGGGCTGTTGCCGCGGCGCGGTCTGCTGCTGAGCCTGCTGTTGCGGTGCCTGCTGTTGCGGTGCCTGTTGCGCGGGCGCGGCTGCCGGCGACGGCGCCGCCGGACCGGCGGGTGCGTCCGCGTAGGGCTCGCCGTCACCGTAGGGGTCGTCGTCGAGCGGGTAGTCGTCGACGGGCACGTCCGGCGCATCGGGAGCGACTGCAGGTGCGACCTCCGGCGTCGATGCGGCCTGCGGGGCACCGGCGGACAGCGACGACGCGGGGCGCAGCTGAGCCGCGAGGGCCGCGTCGACCGCCGGGTTCGAGACGGTCGGCGTGGGCGCGACCGGTTCGCCGGTGTCCGTGGTGCCGAACGGGGCGGACCAGGACGGCTCACCGCGGTCGGGTGCGGCTGCGCCCGAGGGGTCGGTCGCCGGGATCGACGCGACGGCCCACTCGGTCACCGGGGCGCCGGTGGGCTCGGACGCTGCCGGTGCGGGGGCGGCGGTGGGCGTCGGTGTCGCAGCCGCCGTGGGCTCGGGGGCGGCAGTGCGCTCGGTCTCGGGCGCGCGCTCGGGAGATCGCTCCGGTGCCGGGGCGGATGTCTGCGCCGGGGTGGGTGCCTGCGCCGGGGCTGCCGGGCGCTGCGGTGCGGCCGGCTGCTGCGGAGCCCGGTCCTGCGGCGGCGCCGTCGGCTGCTGCGGCTGGGCGGGACGCTGCTGACCGGGGCCGCCGGGGCCACGAGCGACGAACTTCACCCGGAGCCCGAGCACGTCGACGATCGCCTGCCGCAGGAGCTCGCTGACGCTGTTCGACGGGTCGGTCATCTCCTTGAAGGAGGCCACGTCCTGCTGGCTCGGGAACGTCAGGGTGAGGACATCCTCACGAAGGGCAGTGACCTGCGCGGTGACGACCACGGACCACGCCGAGCGCTTCGCCCGCTGCACGTGCTCCACGATCTGGGGCCAGGAGTCCCGGAGCTGCTGGAACCCGACGGCCGCGATCGGACGGACCGCGGGCTCGTCACCGGCGACGGCTCCCTGTCCGGTCGACGAGGCGTTCGCGCTCCCGGCCACGGGGCTCGGTGCGGAGGCCGGTGCCGGTGCCGCGGACGTCGGAGCGTTGGACGTCGGCGCTGCGGCGGCCGGTCGCTCGGACGGGGCCTCGGGTGCGCTCGGCACAGCAGCGGCCCACGACGCAGCGGCATCCCGTGCGGCCGTGCCCGGGTCGACCGGCTGCTGCGCGGACTCGGCCACCGGCGCGGCGGGCTCGGCCGGCGGAGTCGGCGCAGGTGCCGGTGCGGTTTCGGCGACCGGAACGGGACGCGACGATGCCGAAGCCTGCGGTGCAGCTGTGCTGGGCGCGCTCGTCCGCGCCGCGGGGGGCATGGTCTCCGGACCGGCCTGGTGCCCACCGGCGTCCCCGACGCCCACGCGACGCTCGAGCCGCTCGACCCGCGCGAGCGCACCACGCTGGGTGTCGTCTGCCTCGGGCACGAGCATCCGCGCCGTCATGAGTTCGAGGTGGAGCCGTGGCGAGGTCGCGCCGGTCATCTCCGTCAGTGCACGGTTCGCGATGTCCGCGGCGCGCGACAGTCCGTTCGCGCCGAACACACCCGCCTGACGACTCATCGTGTCGAGTTCTTCGGGCGAGACGCCCCGCAGGACGGCGGCCGCGCTCTCGTTCGTCGCCGCGACGACGATGAGGTCGCGGAGGCGCTCGAGCAGGTCCTCGACGAAACGACGCGGGTCCTGCCCGGTCTGCACCACGCGGTCGATCGCGGCGAAGGCCGAGGCCGGGTCCGCCACCGCGAGCGCGTCCACGACGTCGTCGAGCAGCGCGGCGTCGGTGTAGCCGAGGAGCGCGACGGCACGCTCGTACGCGATGGCCCCGTCCTCGCTGCCCGCCATCAGCTGGTCGAGCAGGGACAGGGTGTCGCGCACGGAGCCGCCGCCGGCACGGACCACGAGTGGCAGCACGCCCGGCGCGACCGACACCGACTCCTGCGTGCAGAGCTGCTCGACGTACTCGAGCATCGCGGCAGGCGGGACCAGGCGGAACGGGTAGTGGTGGGTGCGCGACCGGATCGTGCCGATGACCTTCTCGGGCTCGGTCGTCGCGAAGATGAACTTGACGTGCTCCGGCGGTTCCTCGACCAGCTTGAGGAGCGCGTTGAATCCCTGCGGCGTCACCATGTGGGCTTCGTCGAGGATGAAGATCTTGTAGCGGTCGCGGGCCGGGGCGAACACGGCGCGGTCGCGGAGGTCACGGGCGTCGTCGACACCGTTGTGGCTGGCGGCGTCGATCTCGATGACGTCGAGCGATCCGCCGCCCCCGCGGGCCAGCTCGACGCAGCTCGGGCAGACGCCGCACGGGGTGTCGGTTGGCCCCTCGGCGCAGTTGAGGCAGCGCGCGAGGATGCGGGCGGAGGTCGTCTTGCCGCAGCCGCGCGGACCGCTGAACAGGTACGCGTGGTTCACCCGGTTCGTGCGCAGGGCCGTCCGGAGCGGATCGGTGACCTGCGACTGTCCGATCAGCTCGGCGAAGTTCTCGGGCCGGTAACGGCGATACAGGGCGGTGACCACGCCCCAAGGGTAGCCGGGACGACCGACACCCCGTGGCCCTGGACGGACCATCTGTGGGAAGTGGGGCGCAGGCACGACGCACACCGCGCCTCCCGTCCGTGCAGACGACGGACGAGAGGCGCGGTGTGGGTCGTGCCGTGGGGTCAGGCGCGGCCCCGGCGGCGGATGCCGCGGGCGAGTCGGGACAGGCCCAGCAGGAGGAACCCGAGGACCACCAGCCCACCGGCCGCACCCGCGAGCGGCGCGACGTCGGCACCCGTGAAGGCGAGTCCACCGGAGCCGGAACCCGAGCCGTTGCCCGCACCGGACCCGTTCGCGCCGGCCCCGGGCAGGCCGGGGGTCCCCGGCGTTCCCGGAGTACCGGGGGTCCCCGGCGTGCCGGGCGTGCCCGGTCCTCCCGGCGTCCCCGGGTCGGCTGTGTCGACCACCACGGCGATCGACTGCGCGGCCGACGTGGCGCCAGCCACGGTCTGCGTCACCCGGATGGTGTGCTGCCCCACCGCGAGACGGAGCACCACGGACCAGGCCCCGGTGTCGTCCGCGGTCGTGGTGACCGGCGTCCCGTCGTCGGCGACGACCGTGACGGTCGCACCCGGCTCGGCGGTCCCGGCGACGCGCCAGTCGACGGTCCCGGCGGCCGAGGCCGTCTGGTGCGCACCCGGCGTGGGCGAGGTGACCGCGAGCGGCTGCACCGCGTCCACCACGATCGGCACCGGCTGCGCGGCCGTCGTCGTGCCGTTCACCGACTGCGACGCCGTGATCGTCCACTGGCCCTCCGGCACGCGGTCGAAGGTGACGCTCCAGTCCCCGTTCGCGTCGGCCCTCGCCGTCCGGACCTGGCCGTTGGACAGGCGCACCGTCACCAGGGCACCCGGTGTGGCGTGCCCGGTCACCGTGAAGGACCCGGTGTCACCGGTCCCCGTGGCGGGGATGAGCTGCCCCGGTGCCGGACTGGTGATGGTGACGTCGGTCGGCTGGGCGGCCGCGACCGTCACCCGGCTCGTGACCGGTGCCGATGTGACGCCGCCCACGGTCTGGGTGACCGACACCGTGTGCGGTCCGACGGGCACGGCATCGACGGTGACCGTCCACGAGCCGTCCCCACCGGCGGTGGTCGTCGCGGTCCGGCCGTCCACGTCGACCCGGATCGTGGCGTTCGGCTCGGCCGTGCCGCTCACCGGGACGGATGCCGTCGGCCCCGTGGTCGGGATGACCTGACCGTCGGTCGGGGTCGTGACGCGGACCGGTGCGACGGCGCTGACGGAGAACCCGACCCCGGGTGCGTCCGTCGTGGTGCCGCCCACGGTCTGCGAGGCCGCGATGGTGTGCTGCCCCGTGCCGACGTCCGGCACGGTCACGGTCCAGTCGCCGTCACCGTTCGCGGTGGTGGTGA
>Ga0153924_1000614_pt1 | contig 21577 bp, 20 predicted proteins | sample TSNJ008MetaG_FD_104709 | JGI IMG/M metagenome (GOLD analysis project Ga0153924, IMG submission 104709) | Attine ant fungus gardens microbial communities from New Jersey, USA - TSNJ008 MetaG | ecosystem: Host-associated > Fungi > Mycelium > Unclassified | place: USA: New Jersey, Wharton State...
CAGCCATCGCTTTTTCTTCATCTTCACCGTCTATCACCACTTCAATTTCACTTCCATTTTTAAGACCGGCCGCCATAACCATCATAATGCTCTTTGCATTAATGTTTGAGCCATTAAAATTAATTTTTACATCTGACTTGAATTTCATCATTTCCTTTGTCAAGTTCCCTGCCGGTCTCATGTGTAACCCTTGTTCATTACTTATTGTTATCTTTTTTGACAGCATAAATCAATTCTCCTCTATTTTTAAGCTTTGTTTTCAATTGGCTTTTTTAGTATAGCCAATAATGCCATTCCTACTAATGATCCTATTATTAATGCTATAATATAGCTAAAAATATTTCCAATCACCGGAAATACAAATATTCCGCCATGCGGTGCTCTTAACGTACAATTCATTGCCATTGAAATACCACCGGCTACTGCTGATCCTACAATACAGGATGGGATTACCCTAAGCGGATCTGCTGCCGCAAATGGTATTGCTCCTTCTGTAATAAAGCATAGACCCATGATATAGTTTACCGGACCGGATTTTCTTTCATTTTCTGTAAATTTATTTTTAAAAAATGTAGTTGCTAATGCAATGGCAATCGGAGGTATCATACCACCAATCATTACTGCAGCCATAATTTCATAGTTACCACTCGCAATCGATGCTGTTCCGAATACATAAGCCGCTTTATTAAATGGTCCGCCCATATCAATTGCCATCATACCTCCTACAATACAGCCTAACAGAATTCTGCTTCCTCCTCCTAAAGAGTTTAAACCGTTTGTCAAGGCAGTATTGAGTCCTCCGACTAATGGATTAATTGCACACATTACAACACCTATCAATAACACCCCTACTAACGGGTAAATCAATACTGATTTGATTCCTTCCAGACTCTTTGGCAGATAATCACATAATTTTCTTAATATCAATACCAAGTAGCCGCCTATAAAGCCTGCAATCAATGCACCCAAAAATCCGGGTGACACACCTTCTGCTGCCGTAAACGTCATACCTACCTGAGCCAATGCACCGCCAACAAACCCGACTACTAAACCTGGTCTGTCTGCAATACTCATGGCGATATATCCTGCAAGAATTGGCAGCATAAAGCCAAATGCCGTACCGCCAACACGGTTAAAAAATGCCGCAACCGATGTATTCGAACCAAAGTTAGAGGGATCAATCGAGTAATCATCTAACAGAAATGCAATTGCAATCAAGATTCCGCCGCCAATTACAAATGGAAGCATATGAGACACACCACTCATCAGATGCTTATATAACTGGCGGCCAAAACCTTCACTTTCATTTGAGGTTTCATTGACTTCATTACCTGTATGATGATAAACCGGAACCTCACCCTTTACTACCCTATCTATTAGCTCTGCAGGTTTATGGATTCCATCCGCAACCTTCACTCTTAGTACTTTCTTACCTTCAAACCTGGCCATTTCGACATTGGTATCTGCTGCAATAATAATGCCGTCCGCCTCTGCTATCTCAGTTTTTGTTAATACATTTTTTGCACCACCCGATCCATTTGTTTCAACTTTCAATGGATGACCTAATTCTTCACCTTTTTTTTCTAATGCCTCTGCTGCCATAAATGTATGTGCAATTCCGGTTGGACATGCAGTAACCGCCAAAATTCTATAACCTTTTCCATCTTGTAAATCTGTCTTTTTGGCATTCTTCTCTTCACTAAATTTTTCGGTTTCTTTACTGTCTATAATGGATAGAAACTCCTTTTTGGTTTTTGCTGCTAAAAGACTGGATCTAAATTCATCATCCATAAGAAGCACTGTCAGTCTTGATAATACTTCAATATGCATATCTCCGCCACTTTCAGGAGCCGCAATCATAAAGAATAGTTTAGATGGGGCCTCATCCATTGCTTTAAAATCTACTCCGCCCGGAACTGTCATCGCCGCAAGTGCCGGATTTACAACTGCTTTGCTCTTGGCATGCGGTATTGCAATACCTTCCCCAATTGCAGTTGTACCTTGTGATTCCCGTGCCAATATATCTTTTTTATATACATCTTTGTCAGTTATATTACCAGCTTGTGTATGTAGCTCTACAAGCTTATTAATGGCTTCTTCTTTTGTTTTAATATTTTCACTCAATGCTATTGCTTCTAGCTTGAGTAAATCTGTTATCCGCATAAAATTTCCCTCCTTATAATGTTTTCAACAACTGCTTTACCAATTCATTATCTGCTAATCCCTCTGAAAATGCTGTTGCACTTCCTGCTGCAGTTCCTACTTTCAATGCCGTTTCATAATTAGATGTTTCCAGATATCCGGCTATAAATCCAGCTACCATTGAATCTCCTGCACCGACAGAATTCTTGACTATACCATTCGGAACTCCTATTTTATGAAAGATTCCCCCCTCATCTATCAAAACAGCTCCATTACCAGCCATTGATACCAATACATTCTCCGCTCCCATTTTTTGTAATTCTCTTGCATAATAGGATACTTCTTCATCTGTTTCTAGTGTTTTATCAAACATTTCACCCAATTCATGGTTATTCGGTTTAATCAAAAAAGGACGATACTTCAATACATTTAATAATAAATCCTTTGTCGCATCTACAACCACTTTTATATCTTTATGCATAACCCTCTTCATCATATGTTCATAAATATCATCCGGCAGCGTTTTTGGAATGCTTCCGGCTAGTACTAATGTGTCCCCGTCTGTGATTTGATCAATCCGTTCATATAGTTGTTCTAACGCATGCGCCGATATATTAGGTCCCTGTCCGTTTATTTCTGTTTCTTTCTCTGACTTTATCTTAATATTAATCCTGCTCATCCCCTGATCAAGCCTGATAAAATCTGTTGCAACACCTAATACTTTTAATCTACTTTCTATTTCGACGCCAGTAAAGCCTGCTACAAAACCTAATGCCACACTTTCTATTCCAAGATTCTTAAGGACAGTGGAAACATTGATTCCTTTACCGCCACAGTATAATTCTTCTTTGGAAGTTCTGTTTACGGTATCTAATATTAAATCTTTAATAAAAACCACATAATCCAGTGCCGGATTAAAAGTTACTGTATAAATCATATCTATCACTCCTCGCTTTTTTTATATTATAACAATATTAACACATTAATTACTCCAATAATAATATTTACCAAAAGTTGAATGATTATAACTGATTTGACTATACTTAGCTATAATACTTATTATTATCCAATTGTTTCTTATTAATACTCTATTCATATTGACATTGTATCATCCAAATATTACAATGGTAAAATATCGGTGGCAATGCTCTTATCAAGAGCAGCGTCTTGTACGTGCGATATGGCGCACAGATAGGAGCTTAAAATGAAATTTATTGAAAAAGAATTTATACCGGTTTTACTTGGCGGAGATATTAATACTTACAGCGTAGCAAGAGCATTTTATGAGCAATACAAAGTGAAATCCTACGTCTTTGGAAAGTTTCCAAGCGGTCCAAGCTATGGCAGTAAGATTATTGAATATAAAGCTGATATCAATATTGACACGGATCAGGTATTTCTTGATACAATAAAGACTTTCTCCAATGCTCATAAAAACAAAAAAATAATACTAATTGGATGCGGAGACAGCTATGTCGCCTTAATCAGTAAACATAAAGATATATTACCGAATAATATAATCGCACCATACATTGATTTTGAACTGATGAATTCACTTCAACAAAAAGAATTATTTTATAAATTATGTGATAAATACGAAATTGATTATCCTGATACTATGGTGCATTACAAAGAAATGGGACTTGATTTTCAGTTAGATTTTGATTTTCCTGTTATATTAAAACCATCTAACAGCATTATGTATTGGGAATATGAATTTCCAACCCAGCAGAAAGTATATAAAATCAATTCGCGCGATGACTTAAATAAAGTAATTGGGCAAATCTATCATGCCGGTTATACGGACTCATTAATTATACAGGATACTATACCCGGAAATGACGAATATATGCGTGTATTAACTTCCTACTCCGGCAAAGACCAAAAAGTAAAGATGATGTGTTTAGGACATGTTCTGTTAGAAGAACATACTCCGCATGGATTAGGAAACCACGCTGTCATCATTACGGAGCCAAATAAAGCGTTAATGCATAAAGTAAAAAAACTTCTTGAAGATTTACAGTATATCGGATTTTCAAATTTTGACATTAAATATGACACAAGAGATGGCAAATATAAATTTTTTGAAATTAATACACGTCAGGGACGAAGCAATTACTATGTTACAGGCTCCGGTTATAATATTGCCAAATATATCGTAGAAGAATATATTCATAATAATGTACTTCCGTTTGATATGGCAAAAAGTGAGCATTTATGGTGGGTAGTACCTAAAAGAGTCGCATTTAAATATATTAAAGAAGAGGCAAATCTTTCCAAAATGCACAGACTCTTAAAAGAAGGTAAGGTTGTAAATCCAATTTTCATGAAAGGAGATTACAAACTAAACCGCTTTCTACGAATGGTTAAGAATCATTTCAGCCATTATAAAAAATATAAGACTTACTATAAATAGAAAGGACTTTCAAATCATGAACTATTATGTAATGAAAGATTACCTGGAATTACTCTCTCAGTATAATCATGTGACTGAATGTAATCTTTATAATAAAGAAGATCAAATTATTAAATATCTAACTTATGATTCAAGGGCTGTGACAAATTGCACCTTATTCGTATGTAAAGGGAATACCTTTAAATCTGAATATTTAGAGCTGTCTGTTAAAAATGGAGCTACTTTATATATTAGTGAAATAAAATATGAATTACCAAATGATATACCGTATATTATTGTAAAAGACATCAGAAAAGCAATGCCCTGTCTGGCTAAGAAATTCTTTAATAATCCGGCCAGCAGGCTTAATCTGATCGGAATTGGTGGAACAAAGGGGAAATCCACTACGGCTTATTTTATCAAATCTGTAATTGATGAATATTTAGCTGCAATGAATAAACCTGAAAGCGCCGTACTCTCATCCATAGACCAGTATGATGGTGTCATTAGAAGAGAATCTCATATTACAACACCGGAATCCATAGAATTATTTCAGCATTTCCGTAATGCGGTAGAAAGCGGCATCAATTTTCTGGAAATGGAAGTATCCAGTCAGGCACTAAAATATAATCGTGTAGATGAAGTCGTATTTGACATAGGGGTTTTTTTAAATATTTCTGAGGATCATATAAGCCCTTTGGAACATCCGGATTTTGAAGATTATTTTTCATCTAAGTTAAGTATGTTTGCACAGACAAAGACTGCGCTCGTCTCAACTGACTCTGATTATTTAGAAAGAATTCTGGATGCGGCGAAAGCAGCTGGGAAGGTGGTGACTTTTGGTACTAAGATTGGCAGTGATGTATATGGTTATGATATTAAGAAAATCGGAAATGAAATTATATTTAGTGTAAAATGTGATAGATTTGAACAGGAATTCCGATTGACCATTCCCGGGTTGTTTAATGTTGAAAATGCATTAGCGGCTATTGCGATTGCAAATGAATATGAAATTCCTCTAACTTATATTTATCAAGGTCTTTATAAAGCCCGTTCAGACGGACGTATGGAAGCTTATACAAGTGCTGATAATAAGGTTATTGCAATTGTGGATTATGCACATAATAAATTAAGTTTTGATAAACTATTTGAATCTACCTTAAAAGAATACCCTGATTATAATATTGTTTCTATTTTTGGCTGTCCCGGGAAAAAAGCTTTAGGGCGTAGGCAGGATTTAGGCAGAATCGCCGGTATGTATTCTAAAAAAATCTATCTGGTTGCGGAAGATCCGGGTGCAGAACCGGTTACGGATATTTCAAGAGATATTGCACAATATGTAGCGGCTGAAAACTGCCCATATGAGATGATCGAAGACCGTGGAGAGGCAATTAGAAAAGCTATACTGGAGGTTAAAGATAATACTGTTATCTTAATTACCGGTAAAGGTAATGAAACAAGACAGAAATATGGAAATGAATATATAGACTGTCCTTCGGATGTAGACTTTACAAAGAAAGCGTTGGAAGAATATGATTTACAAAATAAATTAATGACAGGGCTGTCTTGACGACAGCCCTTAAAATGTTACCTCTCAAGCACACCCTTTCGCAATGAAGCAATTTTAGTTCCTAATCTTTTTGTATCAAGCATAAATTCTCATCTCCTTTTGTAATTACTTCAACGTTGATACTATGATTATAACATGCGCCAATATACATAACCATATTAAAAAACAGGACGATAACTTAACTTTAGGTTAATCAACTAACAGTTGAATAATTGTATTTTTTTAAATAATAGACTTAAGATATTGACATAATATCTAAAATAAAGTATTATCATATTTGTGCCCCCGTAGCTCAGTCGGTAGAGTGCTACCTTGGTAAGGTAGAGGTCACGGGTTCAAATCCCGTCGGGAGCTTTATTGAATCATCTATGTAGCATATTTCACAATTATAAATCTCTTTCATCATTGCAATAATTCTCACTTCAAAACCTCCTCCCATTATAAATTTTACTTCTGCATCTTTGATATTAAAAGTGTGAAAAGATATAATAGAAAATAAGATGAGAAAGCAGTATAAAAATGAGGTAATGGGTGAGAGATTTTAAAGGAAGGAAAATTGCAAACATATGAACATTCACCCGTAGTGTTTGCGACTCTAGTGAACATGTTCATTTGCGTCTTGGTATCAAAACATGAAAATCGACCGTTTGATTGGAATTTTAACTATATTATTACAAAATGAAAAAACAACTGCTCCGGTATTGGCAAAGCGGTTTGAAGTATCGCGCAGAACTATTTCACGTGATATTGATACACTATGCCAGGCAGGTATCCCGATTGCTACGATGCAGGGCGGAGACGGCGGCATTTCTATTATGAATGGCTATAAAATCAATAAAAATGTATTAACAACAGATGAATTACAAGATTTAGTGGCCGCATTGAAAGGGATTGATTCAATTTCGCAGATTTCAAACTTTGAAAGTTTAATTATGAAGTTAGCCCCGGAAAAAAATGCTATGGTATCGCTTACTGACAATATAATCATTGATTTGTCCTCTTATCATAAGGATAGTCTTTCTGATAAAATTGCACTTATTAAACAGGCAATCAACGAAAGCAAAAAAATCACTTTTAATTATTACTACAAAAAAGGTGATATGCAACGAAAAATTGAGCCTTACTTCATTGAGTTTAAATGGAATGCATGGTATGTTTTCGGATGGTGTTCCCTTCGGGAAGATTTCCGTCGCTTCAAACTAAATCGGTTATGGGATTTACATTTGAGCAATGACACTTTTTATCTACGTCCTGTGCCTCCCGATAAAGCCAGTGGTAATGATTCTTTTCCAGACCCTGATAATATGAAAATCTTATTTGATAAAAGCGTTCGTTTTCGACTAATTGAAGAGTATGGACTTAATTGTTATGAAGAAACCGAAAATGGTTTGCTATTCTCAATTGGCTACACGAATAAAGATTATATCTTCAGCTGGCTCTTAGGGTTTGGAGACAAAGCCAAACTGCTTGAACCGGAAAATTTAAAAGAAGAATTTACAGATTTGACTAGAAAAATTGCAAAAATATATCAGTAAACATGACATACAGTTGTCGTGTTGGTTATGATATCATGTCGTATACTATTTAAAAGGATGATGATGAATTATGAAAAACTACAGCAGGAGGAAATTATATGATTGATACTAAAAATATTACAAACCTACGTATGCAACGGCAATTTTTACACGAAAAAGCAAACCTGACCGAATATAAACCATTATACCGTGACACACAGCCCGGACAGAATGAATACTGGCATGGATTCGGTCAACCGCCAATCCTTACTTTCCGTGCAAATTTTGATGATATAGAATATAACCGTGAACGCCAAAAAAACAGGATATTGATAAAAGGACGTTTTCAGGGTGGAAATCTTGGTTGGATTGAACGGGATGATCTTGAATTGTTTGCTGGTCTTTGTATGAAAAAGTTAGACAAACCTACAGAACGTCAATTATCATTACTCAAACTGATTAAACATGAAGGTCCGATGAATATTCAATATATGAAAGAAGCCACAGGAATGTTAGTTAAGGAAATCACACCTATACTGCACCGTTTACAAGAAGCGTTTTTGATTTATGAAGATCAGTATGACGGCGAATGGGACAGAGGGTGGTATCTGTTTTTCGAGATGTTCCCTGATGTTAATCTTGATAAATATACCCGACATGAGGCATTGAAAATTATCTTGCAGAAATTTGCATACCGCCATGTGCATTTTGACATAGACATGGCGAAGTCTTTTTATAAACTACCGATTAAGGATATTAAGTCTGCAGCAGATGAACTTGTCACTGATGGTATATTCCTTAAACATGAAAATGGATATATGCTGCAAAGTGATTTTGAGACACTTAAGAAGGAAAACTATGATACGGTAAAATCGGTCTTCGTCATGCACCGTAATGATTTTTTAATCAAGTCAAATTACCATATACTCAAAGAAAAATTTAATCAATCGGAACATGAAACGCTGCAATATGTTTTGATTGACGGCACATTTTCCGGTGCAGTTATCGGTAAATTTAAGTATGGGCCTTATATTATTGAAGATGTTGTCGTTGATATACCTAATGCTGAAAGCAAGTCAAGAAAGAGTGAAATAATAGAGGCGGTTTGTGCAGTGAATAACCATGATTACAGTCAGATAAAAAGATATAATGGGGAGGAATTGTGATAAATATATCAACCTGTGGTGTCAACTGTGATACCTGCAAGCAAAAAGACGGAAGCAAAGAAGCGCGGATTTCGGTGTTGAAATATTGGATAAAACACTCTTAATAATAATAGGTCATCTACTGCCTGTTAAATCATACATAATTCGCCCTCTTCAGACAATGACAATCATTATCTGACAGAGGGCGGACGTAGTACTTTGTCTTCTTAATTATAGATGTATTTACTTATTGATAAAAAGATAATAGATAACTTATAGTGACTTTTATTTTGCGTATGCAGTACTATAAGCAATAGTATTTTCCGATAGCGTTCCATTATATCCCCAATAACTACATTTTACTCTATAAGTACCTTTTACAATTGTGGCTGTCTCACTTATGGTAATTGCATCATCCTCTTTTGTTTTACTCCAATTTGCATATGTCTTCCACGCACCGGCATCATAGTCATACTTTTGCAAGTACATAAATATAGCTACTTTGGTGGTGCTTGCCGTGCCAGACATTGTACCTGAACAAGTTGCTTTATTTCCTGATATACGTAATTGCACTGTAAAACCATCTATGTAACTAAAATATGGCTGAATTAAAACTCCACTTGATATAACAGGTTCTTCCTCATACTCTATAGGCACTTCAACCTCTGGAAAAAAATCCTCTTCATTTGCATAAACTACCGTCTGTGCTGAAATTGTAAATATACAAATTATGCATAAAACAACTAAGCTTCTTATCTTTCCTTTCATTTTTTCACCCATGCTTATCACAACCTGCTTGTGATATTAAAATAGCTAATTGAAAGAATCACACGTTGCATGGCTCCTTTTCTTTTATTTTCCTTCAATCTTAACTTTCAAATACTTGTAATCATTAATTACTATTTTTGCTTTTCTAAAGATTCTGCGATACGAATAATATCATTTAATTCTATGTTTGCATCTATACTATCCAATCTAAAACAATATCCATCCTGATACCAAATCAAACTTGATACGCCTTCTGCCTTTATACTTAGCCCTTCTTCTCCATTTACAAACACTTTTTCCTGAATGGCATTCTCAGAATTCTTATTAACCACTACATTATCAGGCCATTGTCTTAAACGTAAATTCTGTAAATTTTTATTTGTATATTTAGTAACAGCAAAATCTTCAGATACTTCGCTTTCTGACATTACATATCCATCTACCATATAAGTCGGAAGGAGAACTTCTTCTATTTTAACTTTGCCAATACTTTTATTTTTAATTTCCGGATCAAGACTTATCTCAGTATAGTCATTAATTATTTTTTGTATAAATTTCGATTTGTACATAGCATAACCAGTCACAACACTTGCTGACAGGCAAGATATAATGATGACACTGGTAACAAATTTTCTTGTTCTACTATCCCATAATCTATTATATGTATTTTTATTACACTTTTTTTTCTTTTTGATGTCAATATCCGGAACATCTTCTTTGCGTAATTCTTTCCACGGGCCTTGTATAATAATTGCTTTTCTTTCGGGTTCATCAAAATAGGATTCTATACCACCATATTTTTTCTCATAAAACCCTCCCATCTTATAAAGGTCTTCTTCCTTTGGTATTTCACTTAATTCATTGTCTTCGATTTCTTCCCATGCCGAGATAATCTTTATTTTTGTTCTTTCATCTATTTCGTCTAAATCCAATGCATCTTTGAGTATATCTACTCCATGATATATTCGAGATTCTATTGTCTGCTCAGGAAGGTCAAACAAATCTGCTATATCCTGCATAGGCATATCATGAACAAAGTAAAGTTCCAATGAACTTTTAAATATTTCTGGTATGATGGATATTACTTGTTTTATTTTATAAATTTCTAAATTCTCAATAATCTTTTTACTCTTATGCTCTTCTATTTCATTTTTGTGATCCTTCTCCATTATTTATTTTCCCCTCAGCTTATTATAGTTTATTACTAATAACTGTTTTTCCTCCCAACACTTTATTTGGAGTCATCAGTATCTGTAGGTTATTCTTCATTTCTATTTATCAATAAGTCAATAGCAATATGTTCTGTAACGATTTTAATGAAATTCTTTGTTTTATTTGATTTAACTTTTTCCATTTTATCAACATATTTTGCTAACTTTATGATAGCTCTTCTAACAGTACATTTTGCTAATTTATCATCTTCTAATATGCGCATTGCTATATAAAACATCATATACTTATATCTTTTGTAAACTTTTTTAATCTTTCTTTGATCCCTCCAATTCAAATCACTATATTTCATATTTTTTCTCCCTTTTGTATTTCATATTCGACTGTTCTTTACACCCTTAGTTAATAAAGGTATCATTAGTATCTTACAATTATAACATATTATGTCATATTATGCTATATTTTTTATAAATAAACTGAACTGTAACATTCTCTTTATTATAGCAAAAAAGCAATAAATTGAGGGACTGGGAGTGACTATATCTAAATATTTATAAATACATTTTAATTCTTGTATAGAACGCTTAGATTTTTAAGTGATAGGTCCATAATCGGTGCAGAGTGTGTTAATGCACCTGACGAAACATAATCAACTCCGATATTTTTTATTTCAGCCAATCTTTCTTTTGTAACATTTCCTGAACATTCAGTCTTGGCTTGCGCTCCTACTAAAGCAACAGCTTTCTTCATCGTTTCGTTATCCATATTATCTAACATAATAATATCAGCATTCGCATCTAATGCTTCTTGCAGCATATGCAGATTTTCTACTTCTACTTCTATCTTTCTAACAAACGGTGCGTATTCTCTGGCCATTTCAATTGCTTTCGTAATACTTCCTGCAGCCCCTATATGATTATCTTTAATAAGAATTCCATCTGACAAATTATAGCGATGGTTATAACCGCCGCCTATTTTAACTGCATATTTTTCAAAAGGTCTCATGTTTGGGGTTGTTTTTCTTGTATCCAATAATTTTGTTTTACTGCCCTCTAGTTCGTCTGCCAGCGTTTTCGTAAATGTTGCAATTCCACTCATTCTCTGGATATAGTTAAGTGCAGTTCTTTCACCTGACAATAGCGCCCGGACATCACCTTTAACGATTCCAATTAATTCTTGATTCCTTACACAATCCCCATCTTTATGTATTGTTTCAAATTCAACTGTTTCATCTAACAGTTGAAAAACGCGCTCAAACACTTCTAAACCGCAGATAACTCCATCTTCCTTACAAATTAATTCTACCTGTCCTCTGGCTGCCTCTGGCATCACTGCATTTGTTGTTACATCTTCACTGGTAATATCTTCTCGTAGCGCATTAAGCAAATATTCATCAATATTGATTTTCATTGTTACACCATTTAACATAAAATTTTTCATCCTTTCTTTTTATCTCATTTAAAATAATCCGGCGATATTCTTTTTGTAACTTCTCTAAATTATAAATTCTGTCTGTTAGGATTTCATTATTTTCATTTAATACATCATAATAACGTGACTTTTTTCCTTTTAGCTCTGCTCCAACTGTCTTTGCCGTTCTTTTGGCAAAAACCAGGCTCTCTAATAGGGAATTACTTGCAAGCCGGTTAGCTCCATGAACACCATTGCAGGCTGTCTCCCCCACTACATATAAACCTTCTTTTGAACTTTTACCATCAGTAGTTGCTTTAATTCCCCCCATTAGGTAATGCTGTGCCGGGGTAACCGGTATTAAGTCGGTAGATAAATCATACCCTTGCTCCAAGCATTTCTGATATATATTTGGAAAACGATATATGATTTCTTCTTTATCCATATGTTTCAGCGATAAATATACAAATTTAGAATTTGTTTTGTTCATCTCATTCCAAATTGCTTCAGTCACAATATCTCTGGGCAGTAATTCATTAACAAAACGCTCCTTTTTTTCATTTAATAATACTGCACCCTCTCCCCGTACGGACTCAGAAATTAAAAATTTTCGTCCGGGTTCTTGTGAATATAACGCAGTTGGGTGAATCTGAATATAGTTAATATTTTCGATCTCAATATTATTATTATAAGCAATTGCAAAGCTATCTCCCGTAATATGTTTAAAATTTGTTGTATTTTGAAACAGGCCACCTAATCCTCCGGTTGCTAAAATTGTTGCATTGCAAAGATAGGTTTTGATATTCCCTATTTTATCTTTTACCAGAATACCTGTACATTTATCATGATATACTAAAAGATCTATCAGCGTCTCAAACTCTTTAATATGAATGTTTTTTCTGGATTTTGCTTCACGAATCAGCTTACTTGTAATCTCTTTTCCGGTTTCATCTTTATGATGAAGGATTCTAAAAGCTGAGTGGGCACCTTCTCTTGTATAGGATATGTTACCATCTTTATCTCTGTCAAATTCCACTCCATAACTGCATAAATCCTCAATGATCTGTTTTGATTCTCGAATCATAATCTCCACTGCATTTTTATTGTTTTCATTTTTTCCCGCCGTCATAGTATCACTAAAATAACTCTTATAATCATCTTCATCTAATAATGCCGAAATACCACCTTGTGCAAGATATGAATCACTATTTTCTATTGTATCTTTTGTAATCATTAATACTTTAAACTTGCTGGGCAGATTAATTGCTGTGAATAAACCTGCTGCACCTGTGCCTACAACAATGATATCATACGCGTTATATTTCTGCTCATGATGTTGATCTGATATTGAATCCGGAACCTTTTTTTCACTCAGCATTTTATTCCTCTTTTCTAGCTAAAATTCCCTCTTCTATTTTGCTAACTCTAACATTCTTTTTAATGGTAAATTAGCTTGCTCTAGTATTTGTTCATCTAAAACAATTTCATTATTTTCTTTTTCTAATACATCTAATACCTTATCTAAAGATATTTTTTTCATATTAGGACAAAATTGTTTGTGGCTGACTGAATAAAATTTTTTATTGGGATTCCTCTTTTGCAGCTCAAACAATACTCCCATTTCTGTACCTATTATAAATTCATTCGCTTCACTCGCCGTTGCATAATCAATAATTCCAGAAGTGGATCCGACATAATCAGCCAAATCAATAACATCCATTGTGCATTCCGGATGTACCAATACTATTGCTTCCGGCTTAGCCTGCTTCGCTTTTATGACGCTTTCTTTTGTAATGCTTTTATGTACATGGCAATATCCTTCATTAAATATAAAATTCTTTTCCGGAACCATACTGGCAATGTATCTACCCAAATTTTCATCCGGGATAAAAAAGATATCCTTATTGGGCAAAGCTTTCACTATTTTCAAGGCATTAGATGAAGTTACACAAACATCTGCATATCGTTTAATCTCTGCAGTTGAATTAATATAGCAGACAACTTTAACATTTGGATATTGTTTCTTTACTTCTATAATTCTATCAATATCTACCATGTGCGCCATGGGACAGTCTGCATATGTTTCCGGAAGCAAGACTTTTTTATCTGGATTTAATAATTTAGCACTCTCTCCCATAAAGAATACCCCTGCAAAAACAATAATCTGTTCTTTCAATTGCGTTGCTATCTTGGCTAAATAATAGGAATCACCTACATAATCAGCTACGCTCTGTACTTCATCCGGTGCATAATAATGTGCTAATATTACTGCGTTTTTTTCTTTTTTAAGGATTTCTATTTTATCTGCAATACCATGATCAGACATGCTTGTATCTCCTTTTCATTTATCTACAATTTAATATTTATACTAATATCGCATAAAACTTTACTATTGTCAAGACAGGTGTTTATTCATTAACTGCGTCAACCGGAACCGGGTCACGACTGGTCGTGACCCGGTTCCGGCTAAAACCTATGGGCAATTATCCAATAGCATTATGATTATTTACCGCTAATCTTTTTTCTCAGGCTCATAATCAACCCTTTCAAAAATTCCACTGTCTGCTCATTAGGCTTCTCGCAATGCAAAACCGGTCGCCCGCCGCAAAGCCCCTTGAACTCCTTGCCGAAAAAAATCCTATCTGTAATGCGACAAGGTGCGGGATGGCAAAAGCGGCAATAATACAGATTGTTCCAAACAAATTCTTGTAAATCTTCTCCTACAATATAATCTGCAATCTCACCTATATCAAAGAACGTAAAGTTAACAGTCCATGTGTCCGCGTCAAGTCTGATGTAAAAAAGCCCTTTATTCCGATAACTCGTCTTCCATGAATCCATCGAAGCATATCCTGGTGTCATCTTGTTTTCACGTACCCAAGCCACGAACCCCAAAGCTGCCTCCCTTATATCCCCGTCAAGTAACTCGTTTACCCTGTCCTCAACTTTAGGCTTTACCTTCTTTTGTTCATTGTAAACCGAATCTTTCTCATTCATAACAAACCTCCTCGATTATATAAAGTGATATTCTGCAATTCTTCGTTCATGATCAATTCTTCATATTGATCACAATGCTCAAAGGGTTTGCTATATTTCTTTTATCGGCAGAAGGAAATCATAATATTCGATGTCTTTTTTCATACCGTAAAGATTGCGCGGATTAAAATATTCTTCGAGGCGCACCTCACACGATTCCCATTCATAATCCTCGCTGTTCTCTACCCATGCTTCAAGTATTTTCCAATCGTCATGATATTCCAAACCGTTTGTATATGCCGCGAATAACCCGCCTGGATGTACGCTTTTCGTCAGTGGAGCATGGACTTCAAGGTCTTCCGGTATTGTCACCATAACACCATAGGGGTCATGTCCAAAACCGTAATATTTGAAGTCCGGTTTGATTTTAATTAAATCTGTTTCCTTGATGAATTTGTCCATTATGTCTTTTGAAACTGTATAGGACTTCCAAGGGTCATCGGGAGTATTTCTTTCAGCGGAAACCACACGTGCCACTGTCACGGGCGGTAATTTAACTACCCTCACGTACTTTTCTTTTAGTTTGTCAAGATTTTCTGAGGCTTTGCTTAATTCATTCATAGTTTTATTCTCCTTAACATTTTTTTGAATCAAGGAAAGGGATTCGGCGAGTTTCATCACGGAATCGTCGGTCAGAAAGTTCAGATTTAAACGGATGGCGGCCATTTCTTCGATTTTTGTTACGAAAATTTCAAGAGCTGATTTTATTGTTTCTAAAGCAGTTATTTCGTTTTGGAGTTCGGAAAGATTCTTCTTGAAAATATCGATCGCCGTTGCCGCGTCGGGATTGTCTAAAATTACACAAATTTGCTTGATGGGAATTTGAAGTTTCCGCAGTAGCACTATTTGTTGGAGGCGTTTTATGTTTTCGTCATCGTAAACTCTGTATGAATAACCTTCCTTACGAAGGCTTTTTACAAGCCCTTTTTGCTCGTAATAACGTAGCATTCGCGCGGAGATACCGAATGTTTTTGAGACTTGACTGACAGTTTGGAGTTCCATGATTTTATTTCCCTTTCTTGATCCTTGTTATATGAATTATAAAGTACGACATCGTGTTCTAGTCAATGAATATTTTAAAAGTGGAATAAATTTATTATGCCACCACACCAGAGTATATAAATTTTAAATACTCCAACAAAAATTTACTTTCATGCTTAATGCCTATAATCCTCTTTTAGCAAATGCCGTAAATCATAATGCTTCTCTCCTATATAAAATATAAGTCAAATAATTCACTTGAATTACCGAAATCATCGTAAATAATAATTATAACATAATTTAATGCTGTCGCTAATACTCGTAACCATGAATGCCTCCATTATTCAGCTGCCAGTAAAGTTAAAATCAATCATTCCACAATGTGGTATGATTGGTTCATTTATAAATTGCCGCATGAGCATACCATGTGTAACGATAACTACTTTGTCATATATATTTGAGTAAGGTTTTAGGCAATTAACAGCTCTGGTTGATAACATTTCAGTACTTTCCCATTTTCTTGTTTCACCTTGTGGATAAATACCCTTTAGTAAATCATATTCCCTACCCAAAGCAAAGGCTTCTTCTGATGTTTTATAAGTGAATGTCAAATCAGGCTGCCATTCACGTAAATCAACTTCGATCTTTATATCTAGTTTTAGTTCAGATGCAATAAAAGCAGCTGTCTGTAAAGCTCTTGTATAAGGAGATGAAAGAATGATTTTCGCTCCCCTTAATAATGGATCTTTAGCAACTTTTTTAGCTTGCTCAATTCCTTTATCAGTTAAGGGAGCTAAATCTCTGCCATGACCTATAAAGATTCGGTCATCACATGGCTTATAGTCAGGTTCACCATGCCTTATCATAATTACGTACATAATTTTCCTCCTTATATTATATAATTTACGTTAATTACTTTCAAAAATTCATTGTACTCCTTTATATTTCTTAACTACAGCAAACAATCTTCATTAGTTGTAAACATTCTTTTCATATTATATCAATATTATATTCTTTCAATAATAGCAAGTACTTTAGAAATATAGTAAGTCGAATCTGTTTATAATAAAGCTGTCTGCCTCAGACCTTGTCCAACCTACAATTTTACAACATCCCCTTCCGGTTGATTAATTATTTTTGAAGCTTTTGTTTTTATTCTCTGAATTGCGTTATCAATTGATTTTGGTGTTCTATTCATGCAAGCAGCAATTGTCAAATAATCTATCCCCTCTACATACAGCACCATTACCTGCTTCTCAAAAGTGCTCAACTCTTGATTTAATTGTTTTTCAATGACACTGACATTCTCACGATCTATCAAAATATGCTCTGGATTATTACTATATTGTTGATTGCTGTCAAATTCCAATGATTGGAAAGGTACATATGTATTTAGTGGCCCATGCTTTTTTCTATTTGAATTATTAATCGCAGTATAAATCTGACGGTTAATGCACAAATCTGCAAAACTGGAAAAAGATACTTCTTTAACAACATCAAAATCACGGATTGCTTTATAAAGTCCAATCATGCCTTCTTGAATCAAATCATCCGTATCACCACCGATTAGAAACATGGCTCTGGCTTTCCTTTTTACAGTATTTTTATATTTATCTAATATAAAATCCATAATATCATCTTCACCTTTATGCAGCTTCTCTATTAATTTTTCATCCGTCATAGTATTATATTTATTCATATTTGCTCCTATATTTATATCTCAACCGGGTTGTGTTCAACCGGAACCGGGTCACGATCAGTCGTGACCCGGTTCCGGCTGTTCAGTTAAAATCTCTGCCTAACTATTTCATATGCCAAAACACCGGCAGCAACAGATGCATTTAATGAATCTATATCACCTTTCATCGGAATAGCCGCCATAAAGTCGCATTTTTCTTTTACTAACCGCGATACACCCTGGCCTTCACTCCCTATTACTAAGCCTATCGAGCCTTTTAAATCTAGTTGGTACATTAATTCACCCTCCATATCTGCACAAACAAACCACATACCTTCTTTTCTTAATGTTTCTATTGTTGCCGAAAGATTTGTTACTTTCGCAACCGGAGTATAATTAAGCGCACCAGCAGAAGTCTTTGCTACGGTTGCAGTTAAGCCTACAGCTCTTCTCTTTGGAATAATGACACCGTGCGCTCCTGCTAAATTTGCAGTTCTTATGATTGCTCCCAAATTATGAGGATCCTCTATGTTATCCAATAATATAATAAATGGTGCTTCGCCTTTACTTTTTGCATTTTCTAATATATCTTCTATTGTTGCATATTTATATGCTGCCACAATAGCAATCACACCTTGATGCTTCCCTGTTTCTGATATTTGATCTAATCGTTCTTTTGAGACAAAATTGATGATTGTGTCGCCTTTTTTGGCCTCTCTGATGATAGAATGGATTGGTCCCTCTCCACTACCATCAAGGATATATAGCTTGTCCACTGTTTTACCGGAACGAAATGTCTCGATCACTGCATTTCTTCCTTCTATTTTTAATTCTTGTACTTCCATTGTTTCTTCATTCATATCTTGTTCTCCACTTTTTCTAATCCCATTTTTATCAATTCCATCATTCTGTCACCTTGATTGGTAATATATAAATATCCCATTAGGGTCTCAAATCCTGTTGCCATATGATATTCTTTCATTGAAGCATTTTTAGCTATAGTATATGATTTTGCATTTCTGCCGCGCTTATACAGCCGCACCTCCTGATCACTTAAATGCTCCATAATTGCCAGAATCATAGCCGCTTGTGTGGGTGCTTTCACTAAATTACTGCTTCGCTTATGCAGCTTATTTACACCCGCATTTCCACTGGCAACAATCATCGTCCTAATTACCACCTCGTAGACCGCATCACCGATATATGCCAGGGTAAGAGGTGAATAATCTATGATATCCACTTCTCCAATATTAAACTGTGTTCTGATATATTTGAATAAATCTTCCATTATATTTCCATTGCATACCGCTAACCAACTTGCGGCACCGCCACTGGTCTCCTTTTCATAAATTGTACTTTCTTTCACACTTGCTCCCATGCTATCGCAAGCTGGCTTGCGATATTGCACAAATAATGGAGTGTAAATTTATAGCTCATTCAGGACCTGGACCACTTAACACCTTCTCTGGTATCTTCAAGTACAATTCCTTTACTTAACAGTAAATCTCTGATTTCATCCGATTTTGCATAGTTTTTATCTTTCCTCGCCTGAGTTCGTTCTGCAATCAGCTTTTCAATCTCTTCCTCTAATACTTCTGCTTCTTTTTCTGTTATAATCCCTAAAATATCACACAGCATTGTGAATTGTTCCAGCATTCCTTTTAAGAATTCTTTTGAGTTACCCCCGGAAGCATGGATGTTTGCATATTTCACCAGCTCAAATATAGCTGCAATTGCATCTGCGCTATTAAAATCATCATCCATTGCATCTTCAAATTTTTGTACATATTCTTTGGTATTTTCTAAAAATGGTTTCTCCGCTTCTGTCATTTTATCCACGCTACTTACTTCTATCAGTCTTCTCAGACTATCAGCCGCAGTTAAGATTCTTTCTAGTCCGTTTTTAGATGCGGTCATTAATTCTTCACTAAAATTAAGCGGACTTCTGTAATGTGCGCTCAGCATAAAAAATCTTAATACCTGTAAGTCATATTTCACGCTGATATCTCTGACTGTAAAAAAATTTCCGGCAGATTTAGACATCTTTTTATTATCAATATTTAAAAATGCATTGTGCATCCAATATTTAGCGAATTCTTCTCCGTTTGCCGCTTCACTTTGGGCAATTTCATTTTCATGATGGGGAAATACTAAATCCTCTCCACCTGCATGAATATCAATTCTATCGCCTAAATATTTCTTGGCCATAACAGAGCACTCTATATGCCAGCCCGGACGACCTGCGCCCCATGGTGAGTCCCATGATGGTTCGCCTTCTTTCTTAGGTTTCCATAGCACAAAATCCATCGGCTCTTCCTTATCAGTTTCTCCGACTACTTTAATTTCTCTATGACCGGCTTGCAAATCATCCAGATTTTTCTTTGACAATTTTCCATAATCTTTAAACCTTCTGGTTCTGAAATAAACAGTTCCACCGGTATTATAAGCATATCCCTTTTCAATTAGATTTTCAATCATCTCTATCATGCTGTCTATTTCTAATGTTGCTAAAGGATGGGTTGTAGCCGGTTTTATATTTAACGCCTCCATATCTTTTTTACATTCCGCAATAAATCGTTCGGAGATTTCTTTCGGCGTTTTATTCTCTTCAATTGCTTTTGCTATAATTTTGTCATCAACATCCGTAAAATTAGATACATAATTTACTTTAAGACCTTTATATTCCATATATCTTCTGACAGTATCAAATACTATCATCGGTCTGGCATTTCCAATATGGATATAATTGTAAACAGTAGGTCCGCAGACATACATTTTTACCCTACCTTCTTCAATTGGACAAAACTCTTCTTTTTTCTTTGTTAGCGTATTATATATTTTCATTCAAGTCCTCTCTCTCTTTTTCTTTTCTTATTGGACATTCTGCTTCTCTACAGGCAATATCATCAATAATTTTCTTTAGCTGCCTATTTTCTTCATAAAGTGCATTAATATCAACTAGTATCGGATCAGGGAAATGAATCTGATCTAAATCAAGTCGTGGAATCCTAATGTTATCTTGTTTTACGATTCGTCCCGGCACACCTACAACAGTTGAATTAGGGGGCACTTCTTCTAATACTACCGATCCGGCTCCTATCTTGGAATTCTCCCCAATTGTAAATGAACCAAGAACCTTTGCCCCTGCACTTACCATTACATTATCCTGTAATGTCGGATGACGTTTACCGGTCTCTTTACCGGTTCCACCTAATGTTACGCCTTGATAGATGGTAACATTATCACCAATTATTGTCGTTTCTCCAATCACTACACCATGACCATGATCGATAAACAATCCTTTGCCAATGACTGCTCCCGGATGAATTTCTATTCCCGTTTTTCTGGCGGCTTTTTGTGATAATCTCCTTGCTCTGAAAAAATGTCCTTTTTTATATAATTTATGCGCTTTCCGGTACCTATATACTGCCCAAAAATACGGGTATAATAACACTTCTATTTTAGATTTTATAGCTGGATCGCGCTCTTTAATGACTGTATATTGTTCGTCTAAATACTTAAAAAATCCCATGTCTGCCTCCTAATATTTAATGCAGCGTGTACATCCATAGCGGAGTGCTTTTTTATCTTATAGGACTCGACTTCTAGCTAAGACCGAAATGTAGTAATTTCCTATAAGAGAACAAAGATTCTGCTTCGCAGAATCGCCGTGCCACTTTCGGGCACGTAGTGCATCTTCCTATCCGAAAGTGTGCACATCCTCGCGGAGCGTTTTTTATCTTATAGGAATCAATATCTTACTGGATA
>Ga0153924_1000615_pt1 | contig 21574 bp, 14 predicted proteins | sample TSNJ008MetaG_FD_104709 | JGI IMG/M metagenome (GOLD analysis project Ga0153924, IMG submission 104709) | Attine ant fungus gardens microbial communities from New Jersey, USA - TSNJ008 MetaG | ecosystem: Host-associated > Fungi > Mycelium > Unclassified | place: USA: New Jersey, Wharton State...
GAATCAAATGTAAAAACCATGGCATTTTCTCTTGTTGGAAACTCCGGCTCAAGTGAAACAGCAATCTGGGGTGCTAAATATCCATCAGATGAAGCAGCAGTTTCGTGGACTGCAAGCGAGATCACAGCGCCTTCAACGATTTATAGTGATATTACATTAGAGACAGAAGGTAGATTTGGAACGACGATTACATGGACAACAAGTAATTCCAGCGTACTTACCAGAGATGGAGTAGTAAATACTGCAGGAGTAGTTACGTTAACCGCAACAGTGACGAAAGGTGATTATTGCAAGGTGCTAACAAAGAATATAGAAGTAAAATCAGCAAGTGGTTCTTCTAAAACTTTAGTAGCTTCTTATTTTACGGATGATCCACAGACTTTAACAAATGCAACAGAAGGTACATATCAGGTAGCCAATCCGTTTAATAAAAATGAAACAGCAGGTTTGGATATCTCTAATGGAGTATCGATTAAGTTTGATGTAGAAAGTACAGGCAACTATGCATATTTGAGTAATATATTAGGATTTACAGGTTCTTCAGGAAAGTTATACTTTACAGGAGGTTCCTATCTTGGATATAATGCAACCGGCGGGTATTTTGATGCTAATGTTGACAGTGCAAATTGGGTGGCAGGAACAGATTTTATAGGAAGTAATGCAACAGTGGAAATTATACTTAAAGCGTCAGGATATAGTGTATATGTAGATGGTATAGAAGTATATAATGAGACAGCTGTAGCTAATGGAACGATAACAGGAGCTTCCTCAATAATTAATTATGCTGATGTGCTGACATGGTTAAATGAAACAGCAACATACTTAAACTTTGGCTGGGGTTCATGGTGGTCAAAAGGTTATAGTGGAACAATTAATAATGTAGAATGTTACGTGCTGCCGAAAGAGACATCCGGAAAAACTTTAGTAGGTTCCTATTTTACAAATGCTCCACAGACTTTAACAGATGCAACAGAGGGTACATATCAGGTAGCCAATCCATTTAATGAAAATGAAACAGCAGGTTTAGACATATCAAATGGTGTATCAATTAAATTTGATGTAGAGCGTATAGGCAGTTATGCATATTTGAGTAATATATTAGGATTTACAGGTACTTCAGGAAAGTTATATTTCACAGGAGGATCTTATCTTGGATATAATGCAACCGGTGGATATTTTGATGCTAATGTTAATAATACAAACTGGGCGACAGGAACAGATTTTATCGGAAGCGGCGCGACAGTAGAGATTAAACTTACAGCATCAGGATATAGTGTATATGTAAATGATATTGAAGTGTATAATGAGACATCGTTAGTGCTTGGAACAATATCAGGCGGTGGTACAGTAACAGATTACAGTAATGTGCTGACATGGTTAAATAAAACAGCAACATATTTAAATTTTGGCTGGGGTTCATGGTGGTCAGAAGGCTTTAATGGAACGATCAGTAATGTAGAATGTTATGTATTACCGGAAGAGTCAGGAAAAACTTTGGTAGGTTCCTATTTTACAGATAATCCACAGATTTTGTTAAATGCGGTAGAAGGTACATATCAGGTAGCTAATCCATTTCATCAATCTGAGACATCATTAGATATTTCAAATGGTGTATCTATCAAATTTGATGTAAAGCGCACGGGCAGCTATGCATATCTAAGTAATATCTTGGGATTTACAGGTACTTCAGGAAAGTTATATTTTACAGGAGGCTCTTATCTTGGATATAATGCAACCGGTGGATATTTTGATGCTAACGTTAACAACACAAGCTGGAAAACAGGAAAAGACTTTATCAGTACCAAAGCGACAGTAGAAATTATAATTAAAGCATCAGGATATAGTGTCTATATGAACGGTAAAGAAGTATATAATGAATCTTCAGTAGCGGATGGAACAATATTAGGCAGCGGAACAGTGACAGATTACAGTAATGTACTGACATGGTTAAATAAGACAGCAACCACATTGAACTTCGGATGGGGTTCATGGTGGTCAGGCGGCTTTGATGGAACAATTAGTAATGTGGAATGTTATGTATTATCTGATGATGTAAGTGATTATACATATTAACAAGATTATTCATCAGTATCATCAGTATCTTCATTATGGACTTCAACAAATGCATAGGAAGCAATTAACTTAGTGAATGATGGTGATTCTTATGGTAATTATATTACATTCACACAGCCTGAGTCAGCTACAGGTAACAGAGGTGCAGTTAGCAGCTTTAATGAAACTGTACAAGCATTAAAAAATCATACTGTAGAGGCAGATGTAACATTAAGGTCTGGTAATGTTAGCGGAAGATCAGAGTCTCAATTTGTGATAACAGGAACAGATACTACAGCTTCAAGCAGTAATAATAGCGGCGTAAGTATAGGATATATATTGTAATTAGCCACTCCAACACTGACAAGTATTGAAAACACAACGACTTGGTATATTAATGATACAAATGAGTCTATAACGTTACCAGCAGCAGAGTGGGTGCATATAAAGGCAACAGTCGATAAATCGGCAGGAACAGCTTTAGTTACAATTCCAAATGGATCAACTGTACTATACACAGGAACAGTCAGTGTAAGTGGGACAGGTACTCTAAAAGGGTTATATGTATTGTCAGGACGTGGAAATGGTCTTACAAAAGTAGATAATATTAAAGTTCATTAAAATTTTATGTGAAATACATAAAAATTAGTGTGAACCGAATTAGTGTGAACCGGGTCAGGATCAGTCGTGACCCGGTTCATTTATTTAATTTAAAGGAGGCAAATTTTCAATAGTAAATTTGCCTCCATTTTAAAATGCTGAAAAATTAACATTATAATATTATATTAGTAAAAGATAGAAAAAGGATTGTGGAAATTGCTTAAAGTATGCTATAATTAACAACATAAATAGTATAATATTATAAAAATTATATTTCACTGAAAGGAGAAGTATCAAGTGAAAAAAATGAGTAAGAAAACAATGAGGATAGTGGCATATTTATTGACAATTGCAATATGTATGTTACAAGTCTTTGACGGGAATATGATTACGAAAGGGTCAACAGATAGCTTAATAGAAGGGAAAACAGAGTCCGGTTCTGAAATTGTATTGGGGAATACTGAAGAAACTGTTTCTGTACATGATCCATCCATTATATCTGAAACAAAAAATGGTGTGACTACCTATTATATTTTTGGCAGTCATATGGCATGGGCAAAGTCAACAGATTTAGTTAATTGGACTACATTTACAAATAATATTAATAGAAACTATTTATCATTATTTGCAAAAGAGTTTGCATGGTCGGCAAATGGTAATAGTGTATATGATCCGGCAGGAAATCTATGGGCTCCCGATGTAATATACAATGAAGAAATGGGCAAATGGTGTATGTACATGAGTATCAATGGCGTGACATGGAATTCGTCTATAGCACTTTTGACAGCGGATACACTATCAGGAGATTGGACTTATCAGGGAACGGTTATTTATTCGGGTTATACATCCGGCAGTTATGCATATGATTTTACGCAAACAGACTTTACAGATGTAACAGGTGAGTCAACACTTCCAAGCAGATATATCAGATCCGAATATACTGAAAAAGTTCAGACTAATCCATCAACTATCTATTCTTCAGCAAGTACATGGAACAAAACATATGGTGCACATGCAATTGATCCATCTGTTACATATGATGCACAAGGAAAGCTTTGGATGTCATATGGATCATGGTCTGGTGGAATCTATATGATTGAATTAGATACACAGACCGGTTTTAGAGATTACAATCATACATATACAACAGTATCGAATCAGTCGGATGCTTATATGGGAATTATGCTTGCCTGCGGTGACGGAGGGACAGGAGAAGCTTCCTATATTCAATATATCAATGGATACTACTATATGTTTGTAACTTATGGTGGTTTAGTAGCAAATGGCGGCTATAATATGAGATTGTTCCGTTCATCTACAATAGATGGCACTTATGTGGATATAAATGGTGACAATGCAATTGGTCATCAAGCAGTTCAAAATGCAATAGGGTTGCGATTAATGTCCTATTATAAGTGGAGCTGGTGGGATACGGCACAAGTTGCACAAGGACATAATTCAGCAATGGTTGACGAAGATGGCAATATCTATCTTGTATATCATACAAGAACAAATAATGGAACGGAAGGGCATTATGTTCGCGTACATCAGATGTTTTTGAATGAAGATGGCTGGTTATGTGTATCTCCGTTTGCTTACGATGGAAATGAAACATTAACAGCTGTTACAAACAATGAAGTCATTGGAACATACGAAGTGCTTGCACATGAAAATACAGATTATGCAACTTTAAAGACTGTGCCCAATAAGACAGTAACTTTAAATGCAGACGGAACAGTCAGTGGATCATATACTGGAACTTGGGCGATTGGCAGCAGCGGATTACCTAATGTGATTATGGTACTTGGCGGAGTGACATATAAAGGTGTATTTGTAGAATCTACAATGGAAGAAACGAATGTTAAGACTATGACATTCTCCATAGTAGGCGCATCAGGTTCAAATGACATGGCGATTTGGGGTTCAAAATATCCCTCTGATGAGAAGGTGGTGGCATGGACTGCTAAGAATCTTACAATTCCAACTACGGTATATGGAGACATCTCACTTGAAGCTGATGGTATCTATGGAGCTGCAATAAGCTGGTCGTCAAGTAATACCAATGTAATCTCAAATGATGGAAAAATTGGGAATACTATAGGTACTGCTACATTAACTGCAACTATAATAAAAGGTGATTATTATAAAAAAGTATCAAAAGTAGTAACAGTTAAGCCAAAGGATTCATCCGGTAAAACTTTAGTTGGATCTTACTATACAAATAACCCACTATCATTGTCGAGTGCAGTAGAAGGTACTTATCGGGTAACCAATCCATTTAATAAAAGTGAAATTGCCGGTTTGGATATCTCAAATGGTGTTTCTATTAAATTTGATGTAAAACGTACTGGAGGGTATGGATATTTAAGTAATATCTTATCATTTACAGACAGTGCTTTAGGAAGACTATATTTTACAGGTGGTTCCTATCTGGGATATAATGCAACAGGTGGATATTTCGATGCGAATGTAGATAATACAAGTTGGAAGACAGGAACAGATTTCATTGGATCCAATGTGACAGCGACTGTAGAAATAAAAATAACATCCCTTGGATATAGTGTATATGTTAATAATAAAGAAGTCTATAATCAGACATCATTAGTAAATGGAGATATAAAAGGCGGTGGTACCTTAACCAACTACTATAATGTACTAACATGGTTAAATCAGACAGCAACTACTTTAAACTTTGGTTGGGGATCATGGTGGCCTGGTGGATTCGCCGGAACGATTAGTAATGTAGAATGCTATGTCCTACCGGAAGTAACAGTGGATACAAGTGATTATCTATATTACCATGATTATACAAAGGTACCGTCTATGTTAGACGTATGGACTTCAACAGATGCACAGGACAGACTTACTTTAGTTAATGACGGGGATTCGTTTGGTAATTATATTCAGTTTGCACCGGAAACAGCGAATTCCAGAGGAGCAGTTACGAGTTTTGGAGTAACAACTGAATCTGAATATAGAGTGGCATTAGATGTGTCATTAAAGGCAGGAAGTGAACAAACTACTGAATTTGCAATTACAGGAACTAAAATGGCATATACAGGAAATAATATTAATAACGGTATTAGTTCCGGTTATATTTTAAAGCTATCAGCAACAAACAGTACCACATGGACAATTAATGGCAGTGAAACAGCAGTTATACCGGCAAAGTGGGTACATATACTTGCGAAAGTAAACAGAGACCAAGGTACAGCTGAAATAACAATTACAGACTGTTTGGACAATACAGTATATTATAGCAATACAGTAAATATTGACAGTACTGAAGAAATAAAAGGTCTTTATATTCGTGGAGGACGTTATAATTCAGTTACAAAGGTGGATAATGTCCAAGTATATAATAAGGCAGATTTAGAGACCGTTATTCTAAATAATACAACACAAAACCTTAAAATAGGGCAGTCAGCAACACTTACTGCTAAAATCAAACCGGTAACAGCAGAAGTCGGTGCAACAACATGGACTACTTCTAATCCATCCGTAGCTACTGTAAATAAAGGAGTAGTTACTGCAGTTGGTGTCGGATCAGCAACGATTACAGCAACGATTGATGGAAAAACAGCAACATGTGTGGTTACGGTAGAACCAACGAAGGTTACCAATATTTCTATCAGTGCAAAGTCAAAAACCTTGGTTGTTGGAAATACATTTACATTAAAAGCTACAGTTAGTCCTGCAAATGCAACTAATAAAGGAGTGACTTGGAAATCAAGTAATACATCTGTAGCAACAGTTGATGCAAATGGTAAGATTACAGCTAAGAAAGCCGGAGAAGCGACGATAAAAGTAGAAGCAAAAGACGGTTCTAAAAAGGCCAATGAATGCGTAATAACTGTATATGCAAAGGCAACAAAAGTAACAGTTAAAGCAGCAGGCTATACACTTAAGAATAATACAATATATCTGGTAAAAGGAAAGAGTGTGAAGCTTGTATCAACAGTTACACCTGCAAAAGCACAACAAAGTGTAACTTATAAATCAGGTAATCCATCTGTGGCGAAAGCATATAGCTCAGGTAAAATTACAGCAAAAAAGGTAGGAACAGCCAGGGTAACGATTACTTCTAAAGATGGAAAAGCGAAAAAAGTAATTACGATAAAAGTTGTGAAAAAAGCAAAAAGCAATACGAGTTTAAAAGTGGCAAAGAATAAAATAACACTTGCCAAAAAAGGTAAAACTGCTGCTATTTCGGCAACTGTTTCAAAGACAACTACTCAAAAGGTAACATATAGGTCTAAAAATAAAAAAATAGCAAAAGTGAATAGTTATGGAGTCATAACTGCTGTGAAAAAAGGAAATACTACAATTACAGTGAAATGTGGTAAGATTTCAAAGAAGATAGCAGTTACAGTAAAGCGATAAAACTTAATATACTTAATAGTTAAAAACAGAACTATGTCATAGAGGTTAATGACATAGTTCTGTTTTTGTTATATAGGGAAATACTACGTTCCGTCCTTTGCTGTATATTGATTTTATAAAAAGAGTTTTGTAAACTCTTTATTCTTTGGTTAATTAATAATAAAGAAATATCTAACTAAATTAAAAAATACGGCATGTTAAATAGAAAACATGTTACACAAATAGTATAAATTAGAAAAAATGTATAAAATTGTTAATATAAATAGTGCAAAATAAAAATTACGTGTTATAATTAAAATGTAAATATATGGGAAATATATTCCCGCAAATTGAAAGGAGAAATGATATATGGTAACAGTAGGGAGAACAATGAGGAAGGTAACAGCATTTATTGTGGCAGCTGCAGTATGTTTACTGCAGATATTAAATGGTGTTACGGTAACAAAAGGCTCAACAACCTTAGCAAGTACAAGCGTTGTACTTGGAAACACAGATCAAACAGTATCAGTGCATGATCCATCCATTGTAACAGAAACAGTGGATGGAGTGACAACCTATTATATTTTTGGAAGTCATTTAGCATGGGCAAAATCAACAGATTTGGTCAATTGGGAGAATTTTACAAATAATATTAATAGTAATTATTTAGAATTATTTGAAAAAGAGTTTGCCTGGGCAGCAAATGGTAATAGTACATATGAGCCGGCAGGTAATATGTGGGCTCCGGATGTCGTTTACAATGAATCAATAGGTAAATGGTGTATGTACATAAGTATCAATGGCATGACATGGAATTCATCTATTGCACTATTGACAGCGGATACACTATCAGGAGATTGGACTTATCAAGGGACGGTTATTTATTCGGGTTATACATCCAGTAGCTATGCGTATGATTTTACGCAAACAGACTTTATTGATGTAACAGGTGAATCAACACTTCCAAGCAGATATATCAGATCTGAATATACCGAAACAGTTCAGTCTAGTCCATCAACTGTTTATTCTTCAACAAGTACATGGAACAAATCATATGGAGCACATGCAATAGATCCATGTGTACTATATGATGAAGAAGGAAATCTTTGGATGACGTATGGATCATGGTCAGGTGGTATCTATATGATAGAGTTGGACAAGGCTACCGGATTTAGAGATGCCAGCCATACTTATGAAACGGTAACAAATCAGTCTGACGCCTATATGGGAGTTATGATTGCCGGTGGCGGCGGCGGAACTGGAGAAGCATCTTATGTTCAGTATATCGATGGATATTATTATTTATTCGTGACCTATGGAGGATTCGTGACAACCGGTGGATATAATATGAGATTATTCCGTTCAGCAACAATCGACGGATCATATACAGATGTAAGCGGAAATAATGCGATTGGCAGCCAATCTACCCAAAATACAAATGGATTAAGAGTAATGTCTTACTATAAGTGGAGCTGGTGGGATACAGCACAGCTTGCGCAAGGCCATAATTCGGCAATGGTAGATGCAGATGGAAATAAATATCTGGTATATCATACGAAAACTGATAGTGGTAACGAAGGACATTATGTTCGTGTACATCAGATGTTTGTGAATGAAGATGGATGGTTATGTGTATCACCATTTACATATGATGGAACTGAGAAATTAAAAACAGTTGATAGCAGCGAAGTAACCGGTACATATGAAGTAATTATGCAGGAGAGTACAGATTATGCAAGTCTGGCTTGTGTAGAGAATAAAGAGATTACATTAAATGCAGACAAAACAGTAAGCGGCTCCCTGACAGGAACATGGACAATGGGTGCAAATGGTTCGCCTTATGTAACAATGGTACTTGATGGAGTAACCTATAAAGGCGTATTTACGGAATCTACAATGGAAGAGTCTAATGTAAAAACTATGGCATTTTCTCTTGTTGGAGCATCCGGATCAGATGAAATTGCGGTATGGGGTTCAAAATATCCTACTGATGAAACAGCAGTTGCATGGGTTGCAAGTGAACTTACATTACCATCAGCTGTATATCGTGATATATCATTAGTGACAGAGGAGAAGTTTGGAACTTCCATTACCTGGACAACAAGCGATTCAACGATTCTTAGCAGAAGCGGAACTGTAGGAAATGTAGGAACAGTTACGTTAACTGCAACAATTGAGAAAGGCGATTATTATCAAGTAATAAAAAAAGATGTAGAAGTAAAATCCGCAAGCGGTTCCTCAAAAACTTTAATAGCTTCCTATTACACAGATAATCCACAGTCATTAGCAGGAGCCACAGAGGGTACCTATCAGGTAGCTAACCCGTTTAATGAAAACGAAACGGCAGGTATCGATATTTCAAATGGTGTATCCATTAAATTTGATGTAGCACTTACAGGTTCCTATTCGTATTTAAGTAATATTTTAGGATTTACCGGCACTTCAGGAAAGCTATATTTTACCGGAGGCTCATACCTTGGATACAATGCGACCGGTGGATATTTTGATGCGAATATTGACAGTACAAATTGGGTGCCGGGAACAGATTTCATCGGAGACAGCGCATCAGTGGAAATTGAACTAAAACCTTCCGGATATAGTGTATATATTGATGGTGAGGAAGTATATAATGTTGCAATGGTAACAGGCGGAACCATATATGGAGCATCCTCTATTGTGAATTATGCTGATGTGTTGACATGGTTAAACGAAACGGCAACAACACTTAATTTTGGCTGGGGCTCATGGTGGTCAGAAGGGTTTGACGGAACAATCAGTAATGTAGAGTGCTATGTGTTACCGGAAGAAATATCCGAAAAGACTTTAGTAGGCTCTTATTATACGGATTCTCCACAAGACTTAACAAATGCGGCAGAAGGAACATATCAAGTAACAAATCCATTTAATCAGAATGAAATTGCGGGCTTAGATATCTCAAATGGTGTATCTATCAAGTTTGATGTAGCACTTACAGGTTCCTATGCGTATTTAAGCAATATTTTAGGATTTACAGGCACTTCAGGAAAATTATATTTTACCGGAGGTTCTTACTTAGGATATAATGCAGACGGCGGATATTTTGATGCCAACGTCGATAGTACTAACTGGACCACAGGAACAGATTTCATAGGAAGCAGTGCGACAGTTGAAATAGTACTGACATCGTCAGGATATAGCGTTTATGTAAATGATGTAGAAGTATATAATGAAACGTCATTAATACTTGGAACCATAACCGGTAATTGTACTGTAACAGATTACAGTAATGTACTGACATGGTTGAATGAGACAGCAACAACACTAAGCTTTGGCTCGGGCTCATGGTGGTCAGAAGGTTTTAGCGGAACAATCAGCAATGTAGAATGCTATGTATTACCGGAAGATTCATATAAAACATTAGTTGCTTCCTATTATACAGATGATCCGATGACATTGACGAGTGCAGCAGAAGGTACTTATCAGGTAGCCAATCCGTTTAATGCATCACAAACATCTTTAGATATCTCAAATGGTGTATCGATTAAATTTGATGTAAAACGTACAGGTGCATATGCTTATTTAAGTAATATCTTAGGATTTACAGATACTTCAGGAAAGCTATATTTTACCGGAGGTTCTTACTTAGGGTATAATGCAAACGGCGGATATTTTGATGCCAACGTCGATAATACAAACTGGTCCACAGGAACAGATTTTATCAGTACCAGAGCAACTGTAGAAATAGTAATTAAGCCATCAGGGTACAGTGTATATATGAATGGTAAGGAAGTATACAACGAAGCCTCAGTAGCTAATGGGACAATATCAGGTAGCAGTTCAATTACAGACTACGGTAATGTGTTGACATGGTTAAACGAGAATGCGACATATTTAAACTTTGGCTGGGGATCTTGGTGGTCAGAAAGCTTTAACGGAACAATCAGCAATGTAGAATGCTATGTGTTATCAGAAAATCCAAGTGATTATGAATACTATCAAAATTACTCCTCCGTATCCACGGTGTCTGCATTATGGACTTCGGCAAGTGCGCAAGATGGAATCGCATTGGTAAATGATGGAGATTCCTATGGTAATTACATTGCATTTACCCAACCGGAATCAGCATCAGGAAACAGAGGTGCAGTCAGTAGTTTTGGCGAAGCGGTACAATCACTTGAAAACTATACTGTAGAAGTAGATGTAGCATTAAGATCTGGTAATGTTAGTGGAAGATCACAGTCTCAATTTGTACTAACAGGAACTGATACCGCAGCAACAAGCAGCAATAATAGCGGCGTAAGTTCAGGTTATATCTTAAAACTATCAACACCGGATTTAACAAGTAATGCAAATACAACAACCTGGTATATCAATGATACCAGTGAATCCATAACAATACCTTCAGCAGAGTGGGTGCATATAAAAGCAGTTGTGGATAAGGCAGCAGGAACAGCTTTAGTTACAATAACAAATGGTTCAACTGTATTATATACAGGAACAGTCAGTGTAAATGGTACTGGAGCTCTGAATGGATTGTATGTATTGTCAGGGCGTGGAAATGGTCTGACAAAAGTAGATAATATTAAAGTTCAATAAATATTGTGTTAATGTGTTAACCGGAACCGGGTCACGATCAGTCGTGACCCGGTTCCGGTTAAATCGGTAGAAACAATTTTGTTGTAATGCGGATTCTAACGAATCCGTATTTTTTTTGGCGTGTCCAGCATGGGTGCAGTCTAATGGGTGAAAGTCTCTAGTTTCGCCCTAGTAATGGGAGAAAATAGCTAATGACAAGGGTATCATCGTTGACGGTGAAATTAAGTCGGATGGCAAATCTCCGAATTGTGATCATTTTGTCATCCTGTCATATCATTCTATTTGATTATCAACTCTCGTTTTATGTATTCACTTATCTCCAATAACAATATTCTTTTTATATAATCCATCACTGAATATTCTGCTTATTATTAAAGTATTTATTATTATATTTGTGCAAAGTATAAATAATGTTGGGTCAATTATAACACCAACTTAACGGCTGGCGAATGGAGTATATTCACAAAGTGGCAACAGTACATTGGTGAAATGTGTAATTATAAATAAAAAGGATAATTTGTCATCTTTGTCACACATTTTAAAAATATATTTGTTAATATAAATTATAATTAGTTAAAATAAAAATAAAGCAGAGGGAATGATATGACGAGAGAGGAATTACGGCAAATATATTATCTCAACAAAGAAATCATGATGTGGGAAAAAGAGTTAATTCATGAGTCTAAAATAGCAAAGTTAGCAACGGCACATAAATTAAATGATAAAAACAATTCATTATCAACGGAAAAAGAAGAAATAGAGAAAATCATTAAAAGACAATTGATTAAGACACAGACAAGGTGTGAAAAAATTGTGAGATTCATAGATGATATTGAAGACAATATAATGCATCAAATAACGATTTTACGCAACATTCACCATATGACATGGGAAGAAGTGGCAAGTAAAGTTGGCGGAGAGAACACAGGTGACAGTGTAAAAAAGGCATATTATAGATTTTTTATAAAAAAATAAAAGTTGTCCCACATGTCACACAGGTATATGATATATTAGTATTGTGAAAAGAGTGTAAAAACCAATATTTCATAATTTATTATATAAAAAACGGAACTGCTCTGAAATTTACATTTTAGGGCAGTTCCTATATATGTCCAAAACGTACTTATGACAAAAAAAGGTGTATGGAAATTTAAAGTCTACAGACTATAAGTGGAGGCAAATATGGAAGATAAAACAAAAAATGATAAAACAGTAAATGTGTTTACAAATTCCAAAAACAGCGCGCAGGAATTAACAGATGTAAAAAAATTTACACAAGATGAAGTTAATAATATTGTTGAGGAGAGATTAGCAAGAGAAAGAAGGCGTTTAAAAAAAGAAATGTCTATTACAGAGGAATTAGAACTACAGGAGAAAAACGCAGAACAAAAGATTCTTCAAAAGGCGGATAAAAAATTAAAAGAGATAATGAAAAGAGAAGAAGCTGTTACAAAACGTGAACTAAAAGTTGAAGCAAAAGAAGTATTAATAAATAAAGGATTGCCGATTTCATTATCAGAAATTTTAGACTATACAAATCCTCAAAAATGTAAAGAATCTCTTGAAAATATTTCTAAAGTCTTTCAAGAAGCAATAAAAAAAGCAGTAGAAGAAAAATTAACTATGCCGCATAAGTAAAATCAAGGAGGAAACATGATTAATGTAAAAGATCAAGTGTATGATGCTATAAAAAGTATGTGCAGTAATATAAGTGATATTTATCCAAGTGATTGGGCAACACTTCCGGCCATACAATATATTGAAGAAGATAATATTGTACATGAGTTTACAGATAATAAAGAGCAGTCGGCACTTATACGATATCGTTTTGATATTTGGCATGATGCCAATACAACGGAGTATGCAGTTGAATTGGATGAAAGAGTGTCCGCATTGGGGTTAAAACGGATACAAAGTATTGATTTAGATGACACAAATAATTTTAAACATAAACAAATGAGATATGAAGGTATTATTGATGTGGATACCTTACATGTTTATCACAAATTAGAAAGGAATGATTAAATGTTAGCAAATGGAATTAAATTAGGTTATAAAGTAAAAGGTGGAAGTGGAGAATTTAAAGTTTTAGAGGGATTAAAAGAAGTACCGGAAATGGGAGTAGAACCCGAAATGGTTGAAAATACAGCGTTAGATGATGCTGTAAAACAATTTGAATTTGGAATAGGTGAACCTGCTGAATTAGCATACATATTTAAATATGAAAATAAATCGGCTAATTCACCCTATAGAGTAATGAGAAGTTATGCAGATGAAAAGCAGATTATAACATTTCAACAGATTTATCCGGATAATACTACATTTACATTTGATGCAATGGTATCAGTTAAATTAGGAAGCGGTACTGTAAATGGCGTTTTAGATTGGACATTAAAAATGGCGCTACAAGGTCAAGTAGAAATAGTAGACCCTGCATAAAGGAGGATATAAAGCATGTTCGCAGAAGATAGAAGCGAGAATGAAATAATTAAACAAGAAGAAGTTTTAGAAAAATCACCGAAAGGTTTTGCAGTTTGGTCTATTGATGGGGATAACTACAAACTTAAATTAAGTACTGCAGGTGTCAAAGAACTTGAAAAGATGTACAAAACAAACCTCATTAATATAATGGGTGATAGTGAAGGTGGGATGCCTTCACTTACTACGATGCTGCAGGTGACACACACAGCTATGAAAAACTGGAATCACGGCATAAAAATGTCTCGAGTTGAAGAATTATTTGATATTTATCTTGAGAATGGCGGAAGCCAGTTAGACTTTTACACAGAGGTATATATGAGTATCTTTACTGCAAGTGGTTTTTTCTCGGAGTCTCTGGCGAGGGAGATGGCAAATACGCTGGAGAAAACCAAAGAGAGCATGTAACATTTACAGAATATATAGAAGAGGAACTATATCCATTGATGTTAGATATTGGATATAGTCCCTCATTTTTTTGGGAGTTAAGTGTTGGTGAAATTCATGATATAGCAGAAAGTTATGTAAGGAAAAAAGAAAGCGAAAAAGAGGAAAAAGAAAGAAATATCAAGGATCAGATATTAATTTCGCAAGGTTTGGCAATTATGGTTTCAGATAATATAAAGACCATGTTTGTGAAAGGATATAAACCAAGTGAGTTACATGAAATTTATCCGGGGTTATTTGAACCGCTTAGTCCTCAAACAAGGAAAGAACAAAGTGATCTGGATCTTCATAAGGCTAGAATGGAAGATTATGTATTTCGTTATAATATGACTTTAAAAAAGAAAGGCGGTGATTAATATAGAGGGAACAACATTACAAAAAGTTAATGTAATAATTGAGGCACAGACTTCTGATTATAAAAAAGCGATAGCGGAAGTGAAGAGTCAAACGGATAAAGTTACAAATGCTATATCTGAAAAAACTGATGTAATTAAAAGCAGCTTTGAAAAAATAAGTAATATAACGCAAATTAAATTGCCAGAACAGCTTGAAGGATTAATTGATGCCATCAATCCATGCTTTGAATGGGTTAGTGATAAGATTTTGGCGCCCATTGAGTCATGGGTAGGTTTTCTTGAACAGGCTGGGGAGGTTACCGAAGTATTGGGACAAATGGGAGAAGCATTTAAAAATCTTACAATAGAAAAGATTGCCGACAAACTGGAAACAATCCAATTGACTTTAATGTATGCACAAGACTTTATCATAAGTTTAGCAAAGGGTACAGTAGAGTTAGCAAAGCAGGCGATACAATTTGGAATAAATACGGCAGCTAAAATAGCGGATGCAATTGCTCAAACCGCTATGAATGTAGCCACAGCTGCATGGAATACAATTTGTACAATCGCAACAGCAGTTACCACTGCTTTTGGAGCAGCAGTTGCATTTCTTACAAGTCCTATCGGCCTTGTAATTTTAGCAATTGCTGCATTGATTGCAGTTATAGTACTTATTGTCAAAAATTTTGATACTATAAAAACTGTTGCAGGTAATGTATGGAACGCAATAAAAGAATTCTTTGGAAATATAGGAATTTGGTTTAAAGAAAAATTTGACGCTGCAGTAACAGCATTAAAAAATGCATTCGCAGGTATTGGAAATTTTTTTTCAAGTATATGGGATGGAATAAAAAGTGCATTTTCTAATGTCACAGATTGGTTTAAAAATATTTTCTCAAATGCATGGGATGCTGTCAAAAATGTATTCAGTACCGGCGGAAAGGTTTTTAGCGGAATTAAGGATGGGATAGCAAGTGTATTTAAAACAGTTGTAAATACTATAATAAGAGGTATTAATACAGTTGTTGCAGTTCCATTTAATGCTATTAATGGGGTATTGGACAAATTAAGATCGCTAAGCATAGCGGGAATAAAACCATTTACCTGGCTACCAGCCTTATCCGTACCGCAAATTCCAGAATTAGCTGATGGGGGTATGTTAAATGCAGGTCAAATGTTTATTGCGCGTGAAGCAGGTCCTGAATTAATAGGTAATTTTGGCAATAAAACAGCAGTTATGAATAATAACCAGATTGTTGAATCTGTCAGCAGAGGCGTCTATGACGCTGTATCAGCTGCAATGAATAATTCAGGGAATAACAATCATTCGCCTATTTTAGAATTTACTCTGATGGCAGGCACAGAAACCCTTTACAAAATAGTTCGAAAAGGGCAAGAAAGCATGGATCAAAGATATAATATTGTATCTACAATTTAGGGTGCGCAAGCACCCTATTATTTTTAAAGAGGAGGAATTAAATGATAACAGTAGATGGAATAAAAATAAAAACACCTACTACATTCACATGGGGATTGCAGGATATTTCGGATGATGATTCCGGGCGAACACAAGATATGTTAATGCATAAAAACCGGATAGCACAAAAGCGAAATCTGAATATTTCATGGAACATTACCACTCCAGACGAAACAGCTATTTTATTACAAGCTTTTAATCCGGAATATATCCAAGTTAAATATCCTGATGCCATGAGTGGAAAAGATGAAACAAGAACTTTTTATGTAGGTGACAAAAGTGCTCCGGTGAGAACCTGGGTGCAAAATAATAAGAGATACACAACAGTAGGTTTCGACTTGATTGAGAGGTGATTATGATAAATGTAAGTAAAGAATATAAAAAAACAATATTATTAAGTAGGACATTTCATGCAAAAGCTGATATACAGTTAAAAGACGGAACTATTTTAAATATAGACGATCAACACATATTGCAAAACAGCTTAAAATTTGAAGATGGGACGTCTGGAAGTGGAAGTTTCGATATTGGGAGTGCCATTATTAATCAATGTAAATTAACGATAGTAAATTTTGATGAAACATATAGTAAATATGATTATGAAGGTGCCGTAATAGTTCCTTATATCGGACTACAGCTCAGTCAGGCAATTGAGTGGATAAAAAAAGGGATATATACAGTAGAAGAGGCTGTCACTACAGGAGGTGTAATAAACCTTACCTGTCTGGATAATATGACAAAATTTGAAAGACCTTATGAAGAAGTGGATACGGGTTATCCGGCAACATTAGGTACAATATTAAGAGATGTATGTTCATACTGCAATGTTGTGTTAAATACCGCAACATTTGATAATATGGATTATATAGTGCAGCAACGGCCGGAAGATAAAGCGTTATCCTGTCGTGAGATGGTAAGTTATTCAGCGCAAATTGCAGGTTGTTATGCAAGATGTAATACGAACGGGGCATTAGAGCTAAAATGGTATGATTTTGATTTGCTTGAAGAAGAGGACAATATTGATGGCGGTATATATGATAATGCTGCTGATGCTAATTACGAAACTGGTAATAATGTAGATTGCGGCAATTTTACGGACTATAACAGCGAGGATAATTATAGTGGTGGAATGCTAGAGGATGTGGAAAAATATCATCACATATATAGACTAAACAGTCATACCATTCATACAGATGATGTTATAATAACCGGAATTAAAGTGACTGCAGATACAGACAGTGAAACGAAAGAATATTTTCTGTATGGTAACGAGGGATACATATTAACTGTAGAGAAGAACCCATTAATTCAAACAGGCAAAGCTGAAATAGTTGCATCATTTCTGGGTAAAAAAATAGTTGGTATACGATTCAGGCCTTTGACGATATCCGCATTAAGTGACCCATCCATAGAAGCAGGAGATATTGCAAAAGTTACTGATCAAAAGCAGAATACTTATCAAACCGTTATTACGAATTTATCTTTTGCAATGGGAGGATATGAAACCTTCACCTGTGATGCGAAGAGTGCACAACGAAATAGTGTAGAACGATATTCGGAGGCAACAAAGGCTATTGTTGAGGCAAAGAAAGAGACGCAGAAGCAACTTGGTGCATATGAATTAGCAGTACAATATTTAACAAGTCTTATAACACAGGGGTTTGGAATATTTATTACAACAGAAAAGCTAGATGATGGGTCTGCAATATATTATATGCATGACAAGCAGGCATTAAATGAAAGCAAGAACATTTGGAAAATGACAGCAGATGCTTTTGCCGTATCTAGTGATGGGGGGCAGACATGGAATGCCGGAATTGATGCGGACGGAAACGCAGTAGTAAATGTACTTACAGCAATAGGTATAAATGCCGAGTGGATTACAACTGGAACCTTATCAGCTATTGAAATAAATAATGGAAATGGTACATTTAGAGTAGATAAAAACGGTTATTTATATGCAACAACTGGAGAAATTGCAGGCTTTGAACTAACTACACAAGAAGATACGGATAGCGACGGAAATACTATTAATCGTAGTGTCCTTGCTGGTGGTATTTTAACTGCATCAAACAACGGAGAGGGAATGTATATTAATCTTGATAAAAGCATTATTAGCTTTCACTCCGGTTCGATTACGTGGGGTGCAAGTTATGCAATGTATGGCGAAAATACATCCGGGAGTCGCACAATATTGAATGACAACGGGATTAATTATAGGTATCGCCGAGGTGGAAGAGAAGGTGACGCTTTTCACGAATATGGCATAACTTTTGAAGGAGATGAGGGAGATTATACATCACATCAAACCGTATATACTAATCATTCACATCTATTTTCATTTGGCTCTTATACGAAAAGGCCTTTAGGTGGAAGCGAGGAGGGTATGGATTATTCAGTAGGTGATATAATTTTTGAACCAATTTCGTCTACTTATAATAGCGGTGGCGGTTCGGCTACAGTGACATATGGCTCCGGTAGTAGAATAAGACCAGTAAATACTTATGCGGCCGGCAGTTCCGGTACTGGTGGAACACAGGCTTGCTACTTAGGCAGTACATCTTATAGATGGGCAGGTATATACGGTGTTATTGGTAATTTTAGCAGTACACTGACTTGCGCAAGTTTGAGCCAGACATCTGACAAGCGGTTAAAAACAGATATAGAAGATGTAAATAATCTGCTTATTGAGGCAATAAAAAAAATAAAGCCAAAACAGTATCGGATAGCAAATGATGATAAAATCCATATTGGTATTATTGCACAGGAGGTCATAGAGGCCTTTGATTGTGTCGGGTTAAATGCTTTCGACTATGGAATCGTTACCGAAGGTGAAGATGGATACTATAGTGTTAATTACACAGAATACAACCTTTTAAAACAAATGGAAACAGATAAAAAATTAGCAGCTTTAGAAAAGGAGGATTAAGATGGCGATACAAACAAGAAGAGGTGTCTTAGATAACTTAGACACTTCTAAATTATTACCGGGCGAATGGGCATGTGTGACCGGCGGTGATGGCACCACAAATGGAACAGCCGTCTATATGTGTTTTAGTGCCGGTAATGTAAAACGTATGGTAACAGCAGAAGAATTACAGTCTGTTAATGAGTTAATAACAGATTTAACAGCGATTGAAATCGAGATAGTAGAAACACTGCCAATAGAGAATATAAAAGGAAATGTAATTTACTTGTTGTCTGCAGACAGCAAGATTACGCAATATATGCATGTAAGTGGGAACTGGGTGAAGATTAGAAGCTTGGATGTGGATTTATCGGAGTATATTAAGAGAGAGGAAGCCAATATCGTATATGCAAAACAATCAACTTTTGAAACACTGAAAAGTGACGTCACGGAAAAAGCGCCAACAAACCACGCAAGCGATACTACAGATTATGGTATTGGGACAGCAGAGAAATACGGACACCTTAAAGTAACGAGCGGGAATGGATTATCTGTTTCAAATGGTATATTATCTATGTCGCAAATAGTTTTTTACGGAACATGTGCAACAGCAGCAGGAACAATCGCAAAGGTAGTTACTTGTTCAGGTTTTACCCTGTCAGCAGGTGTAAGAGTAGCTGTGTATTTTAGCTATGCGAACACGGTTACAAGTCCTACGCTAAACATAAATGGTACTGGCGCGATTGCCATTGCGAGATTATCAAACTGGGCAGATGGTGCAACAGTCGAATTTGTATATAATGGCACAAATTGGGTTGCCTTAGAAACACATGGTAAGGATAGTTATTACGGCACTTGCTTAACCACAGCAGGTGTAACAGGAAAAACGGTGACTTGTACAGAGTTTAATACAAATGTTCTTGTAAAGGGAACTAGAGTATCAGTGACTTTTACTTATGCAAATACAGCAGATAACCCAACGCTAAATGTCAACGGAACCGGAGCAATAGCAATTTATATTAAAAATGCCGTGGCGACAGCATATAGTTGGGGCGCAGGGCAAACAATCACCTTTGTCTATTCAGGAAGTTATTGGTACGCGGTAAGTGAACCAGTATACAATAGTGGCTGGGTATCAATTAGTAATTTCACATCCCCATTTCAATCATATTCTGCGGGCTATGCACCGCAAATAAAACGAATAGGTGATGTTGTATATATGAAGGGTGCGTTCACCACATCAACCAGCATTACTATATCTGGTTTCAATATGATGGCGACATTACCAGACACGACATTTTATCCAACACAGGTGCCTCATGAAGTTGCTAAGCAGGGAAGTGGGTCATACAGATATAAGTTGACGGTTACCACGGACGGTTATATCCAATGCTCCTCATATAGTAATACAGCTACTTCCACAAATACAGTGGCAGCAGGCTCATATTATGAATTAAATACAAGCTGGGCACTATAGATTAGATATATTTTAATAATAAATAACATCAAAAGGATTATTATAGGTTCAATGTCAATAAATTAAGAAAAGCAAAACCTTGATATTCCATGGTAAAAACAGCTGAAAGGTTGTTTTTGCATTATGAATAAGTTTTTTCGATCATTATATATATGGTGCCAAAAAGTACGGCTTCTCTGGTATTGTTCGTTTTACGGCTTAGTTTTTGCTAGTTGCATATAAAAATTGGTTTAACTAAATTCGTGGATAGTTACCATATATCTAAGTGTCCTGATGCCTGCCAGCCATAACTCGACTGGCAGGTAGGACTGTAAAACTGGAACACTCGTTCCGCACTGCCTTTTGCCTGAGGGATGTTGGTTGCTAGTATTTCTATGCCCAGCTGTTTACAGGTATAGTTGAATTATGTATAAGTGTCATCTGTTGTGTTTTTACATGTTTCATCCTTTATTCAAATACGGTTCGCTTGTCCGTATAAATCATGGTAGGAATTTCATAAGTATAAAACCTAATAGAGTGCGATTGTCAATAAAAAGTCCCAAAAATATTGGAGAAAAGTCCCAACTTATTTTTTATAGGGGAAATCCATTCCATGTCGGTGAATTTCCCATCGTTTTTATATCTGTATTCTTAATACTAATTGCTCATATTTATTTTTCTCATACCTGATATCATAAGTCGTATCAATCTCACATTCTTCCTCTATGGAGTCAACTGCTACTACAATCTTTTCTGCCGCTCCAACTAGCTCTACTCGTTCAATAGAAAAATCCTAGAAAGATAATATTAATAGTGCTTATGTTTAATCAGTTATAGTAAAATAACATTTAGAAGAATGATAAAACATATAATAATATATC
>Ga0153924_1000618_pt1 | contig 21508 bp, 11 predicted proteins | sample TSNJ008MetaG_FD_104709 | JGI IMG/M metagenome (GOLD analysis project Ga0153924, IMG submission 104709) | Attine ant fungus gardens microbial communities from New Jersey, USA - TSNJ008 MetaG | ecosystem: Host-associated > Fungi > Mycelium > Unclassified | place: USA: New Jersey, Wharton State...
AATTTCATTATATCCCCTCCTCCTAAAACACATTATATTTTGTATGGTATCTCATAAGTATAAATACTACGGATACAGCAGTATAGAATATAGCTAATAAAGCAAAGCTAATAAATAACAAAAGAGACCCTCGAATTATTAAATATAGATATCGCAATAGATCTTATTAATTCTAAGAAATGATCTTGTCTTGTAATTTGTAATAGAGTAAGAAGATGTTTCATGGAAGTATATAGGCACTTTTACATTCAGATATAAATACACTAGCAAAAAAAAAAAGAGTTTCTTCGTCATGTCAGGAAAAAGGATTTTACAATATAAAAAGGGGTCCGTTGGGCGCCTAATCGTTATGTCATAATAGATCCGAACACTTGCCCCGGATCGACTTTGATATCATAACTGCTCTAGTGAATAACTCAATAAAATAGATGGATGAGAGATGGGAAAGAAAGGGACCAATCATAAATAAAATATCCATCTTTCAGAGGTTAAACTAAAAACTTGACTGTTGGCAGGTCTCTTTGTATGTGTTGTCCGGAAAGAGGAGGACTTAATGATTATTCGTTCGCCGGAACCAGAAGTGAAAATTGTTGTAGATAGGGATCCTGTAAAAACGTCTTTTGAGCAATGGGCCAGACCTGGGCATTTCTCACGAACAATAGCTAAAGGCCCTGATACTACTACTTGGATCTGGAATCTACATGCTGATGCTCACGATTTCGACAGTCATACCAGTGATTTGGAGGAGATCTCTCGAAAAGTATTTAGTGCTCATTTCGGTCAACTCTCCATTATCTTTCTTTGGCTGAGTGGCATGTACTTCCATGGCGCCCGTTTTTCCAATTATGAAGCATGGCTAAGCGATCCTGTTCACATTGGACCCAGTGCCCAGGTGGTTTGGCCAATAGTGGGTCAAGAAATATTGAATGGTGATGTGGGCGGGGGTTTCCGAGGAATACAAATAACCTCCGGTTTTTTTCAGCTTTGGCGAGCATCTGGAATAACTAATGAATTACAACTCTATTGTACTGCAATCGGTGCATTGGTCTTTGCATCATTAATGCTTTTTGCTGGTTGGTTCCATTATCATAAAGCCGCCCCAAAATTGGCTTGGTTCCAAGATGTGGAATCCATGTTGAATCACCATTTAGCGGGGTTACTAGGACTTGGGTCTCTTGGTTGGGCGGGACACCAAATCCATGTATCTTTACCGATTAACCAATTTCTCGATGCTGGGGTTGATCCTAAAGAGATACCACTTCCTCATGAATTCATCTTGAATCGGGATCTTTTGGCTCAACTTTATCCCAGTTTTGCCGAAGGAGCAACTCCCTTTTTCACCTTGAATTGGTCAAAATATGCAGAATTTCTGAGTTTTCGTGGAGGATTAAATCCAATAACAGGGGGTCTATGGCTGAGTGATATTGCGCACCATCATTTAGCTATTGCAATTCTTTTCTTGATCGCCGGTCATATGTATAGGACCAACTGGGGCATTGGTCATGGCCTTAAAGACATTTTAGAGGCTCATAAGGGTCCATTTACAGGCCAGGGCCATAGGGGACTTTATGAAATCCTAACAACGTCATGGCATGCTCAATTATCTCTTAACCTGGCTATGTTAGGCTCTTTAACCATCGTTGTAGCTCACCATATGTATTCTATGCCCCCTTATCCATACCTAGCTATTGACTATGGTACACAACTTTCGTTGTTCACACATCATATGTGGATCGGTGGATTTCTCATAGTTGGTGCTGCTGCACATGCAGCCATTTTTATGGTAAGAGATTACGATCCAACTACTCGATACAACGATCTATTAGATCGTGTGCTTAGGCACCGCGATGCAATCATATCACATCTTAACTGGGCATGTATATTTCTGGGGTTTCACAGTTTTGGCTTGTATATTCATAATGATACCATGAGTGCTTTAGGGCGTCCTCAAGATATGTTTTCAGATACTGCTATACAATTACAACCCATCTTTGCTCAATGGGTACAAAACACCCATGCTTTAGCGCCTGGCATAACAGCTCCTGGTGCAACAACAAGTACTAGCGTAACTTGGGGAGGTGGTGAATTAGTAGCAGTAGGTGGCAAGGTCGCTTTGTTACCTATTCCATTAGGAACCGCAGACTTTTTGGTCCATCACATTCATGCATTTACGATCCATGTAACGGTATTGATACTACTGAAAGGTGTTCTATTTGCTCGCAGTTCCCGTTTGATACCCGATAAAGCAAATCTAGGTTTTCGTTTCCCTTGTGATGGACCCGGAAGAGGGGGGACATGTCAAGTATCTGCCTGGGATCATGTCTTTTTAGGTCTATTCTGGATGTACAATGCAATTTCGGTAGTCATTTTCCATTTTAGTTGGAAAATGCAGTCGGATGTTTGGGGTACTATAAGCGATCAGGGAGTGGTAACTCATATTACAGGAGGAAACTTTGCACAGAGTTCCATTACTATTAATGGGTGGCTCCGGGATTTCTTATGGGCACAGGCATCCCAGGTAATTCAGTCTTATGGCTCTTCATTATCTGCATATGGTCTTTTTTTCTTAGGTGCTCATTTTGTCTGGGCTTTCAGTTTAATGTTTCTATTCAGCGGCCGCGGTTATTGGCAAGAACTTATTGAATCCATCGTTTGGGCGCATAACAAATTAAAAGTTGCTCCTGCTACTCAGCCTAGAGCCTTGAGTATTGTACAAGGACGTGCTGTAGGGGTAACCCATTACCTTCTGGGTGGAATTGCCACAACATGGGCATTCTTCTTAGCAAGAATTATTGCAGTAGGATAATGGCTAGGAGGATTTGAAAGGCATTATGGCATTAAGATTTCCAAGGTTTAGCCAAGGCTTAGCTCAGGACCCCACTACTCGTCGTATTTGGTTTGGTATTGCTACCGCGCATGACTTCGAGAGTCATGATGATATTACAGAGGAACGTCTTTATCAGAACATTTTTGCTTCTCACTTTGGGCAGTTAGCAATAATTTTTCTGTGGACGTCCGGAAATCTGTTTCACGTAGCTTGGCAGGGAAATTTTGAGTCGTGGATACAGGACCCTTTACATGTAAGACCTATTGCTCATGCAATTTGGGATCCTCATTTTGGTCAACCCGCCGTAGAAGCCTTTACTCGAGGAGGTGCTAGCGGTCCAGTGAATATAGCCTATTCGGGTGTTTATCAGTGGTGGTATACAATCGGATTACGCACCAATGAGGATCTTTATACGGGAGCTCTTTTTCTATTATTCCTTTCTGCTATATCTTTAATAGCAGGTTGGTTACACTTACAGCCAAAATGGAAACCAAGCGTTTCGTGGTTCAAAAATGCCGAATCTCGTCTCAATCATCATTTGTCAGGACTTTTTGGAGTAAGTTCCTTGGCTTGGGCAGGACATTTAGTTCATGTCGCTATTCCCGGATCCAGGGGGGAATACGTCAGATGGAATAATTTCTTAGACGTATTACCGCACCCCCAGGGGTTGGGGCCACTTCTTACGGGTCAGTGGAATCTTTATGCCCAAAACCCTGATTCCAATAATCATTTATTTGGTACCTCACAAGGAGCGGGAACTTCCATTCTAACCCTTCTCGGGGGATTCCACCCACAAACGCAAAGTTTATGGCTAACCGATATTGCTCATCATCATTTAGCTATTGCAATTCTTTTCTTGATCGCCGGCCATATGTATAGAACTAACTTCGGGATTGGACACAGTATCAAAGATCTTTTAGAAGCACATACTCCTCCGGGGGGTCGATTAGGACGTGGGCATAAGGGTCTTTATGACACAATCAATAATTCGATTCATTTTCAATTAGGTCTTGCCCTAGCCTCTTTAGGGGTTGTTACCTCCTTAGTGGCTCAACACATGTATTCTTTACCTGCTTATGCATTCATAGCACAGGATTTCACTACTCAAGCCGCGTTGTATACTCATCACCAATACATTGCAGGGTTCATCATGACAGGAGCCTTTGCTCATGGAGCTATATTCTTCATTAGAGATTACAATCCGGAACAGAATGAGGATAATGTATTGGCAAGAATGTTAGACCATAAAGAAGCTATCATATCTCATTTAAGCTGGGCCAGCCTGTTTCTGGGGTTCCATACCTTGGGCCTTTATGTTCATAACGACGTCATGCTCGCTTTTGGTACTCCGGAAAAACAAATCTTGATCGAACCGATATTTGCCCAATGGATACAATCCGCTCATGGTAAGACTTCATATGGGTTCGATGTACTCTTATCTTCAACGAATGGCCCAGCATTCAATGCGGGTCGAAGCATATGGTTACCTGGCTGGTTGAATGCTGTTAATGAGAATAGTAATTCGCTCTTCTTAACAATAGGTCCCGGCGATTTCTTGGTTCATCATGCTATTGCTCTAGGTTTGCATACAACTACATTGATTTTAGTAAAAGGTGCTTTAGATGCACGCGGTTCCAAGTTAATGCCAGATAAAAAGGATTTCGGTTATAGTTTTCCTTGCGACGGCCCAGGGCGCGGGGGTACTTGTGATATTTCCGCTTGGGACGCATTTTATTTGGCAGTTTTCTGGATGTTAAATACCATTGGATGGGTGACTTTTTATTGGCATTGGAAACACATCACATTATGGCAGGGTAACGTTTCACAATTTAATGAATCCTCTACTTATTTGATGGGATGGTTAAGAGATTATTTATGGTTAAACTCTTCACAACTTATCAATGGATATAACCCTTTTGGTATGAATAGTTTATCAGTATGGGCGTGGATGTTCTTATTTGGACATCTTGTTTGGGCTACTGGATTTATGTTCTTAATTTCCTGGCGCGGATATTGGCAGGAATTGATTGAAACTTTAGCATGGGCTCATGAACGCACACCTTTGGCTAATTTGATTCGGTGGAGAGATAAGCCAGTAGCTCTTTCCATTGTGCAAGCAAGATTGGTTGGATTAGCCCACTTTTCCGTAGGTTATATATTCACTTATGCCGCTTTCTTGATTGCCTCTACAGCAGGAAAATTTGGTTAATTTACTTATTTATTTTATTGTTTTTTTATGTACTATAATCAATCTGATTTGTTTCGATGGAAAAGGGAATCCACCTTCTTATATTTTTACATCTAGGATCCGAACTGTATCGTTGATAATAATAGGAACTGAACATTATGGCAAGAAAAAGTTTGATTCAGAGGGAAAAGAAGCGGCAGAAATTGGAACAGAAATATCATTTGATTCGTCGATTCTCAAAAAATGAAATAAGCAAAGTTCCATCGTTAAGTGAAAAATGGGAAATTCATGGAAAATTGCAATCCCCACCACGTAATAGTGCACTTATACGTCTTCGTCGACGTTGTTTTGTGACTGGAAGACCGAGAGCTAATTATCGAGACTTTGGGCTATCCGAACACATACTTCGCGAAATGGTTCATGCATGTTTATTACCGGGCGCAACAAGATCAAGTTGGTAAGGATAAAAATATCGTTTCAGATCTGTATAAATCTCTATGATCTATTATCATAGAGGGCCCTCTTTACCATTCCGTATAAATAGACTATTCTATTTGTATAGATATGGTGGAGGGTCATATCCAATCTTTCTTTTCTTCGTCCATTAGCATTAATTCCCAATTCTTAGGCGCGGAGTAGAGCAGCTTGGTAGCTCGCAAGGCTCATAACCTTGAGGTCGCGGGTTCAAATCCTGTCTCCGCAATATTTTTTTGTCAAAAAAAAAATCCATTTTAAGGTGTGATTCTTTTCTTTTACCTAGTAATTTACCTAGTAATTAATGACTATTTTAGTTTTTTGCATAAGAGGCAAAGTTTTATAGAACTATTATATTAACTACCATAGTAGTCAAATATACCGAATTTCACAGTACATTACTTTATCATGATCATGGGCGGATAGCGGGAATCGAACCCGCGTCTTCTCCTTGGCAAAGAGAAATTTTACCATTCGACCATATCCGCATTTTTTGTTCGTGATATGCACACATATGTCCACACATATATGATATATCATATATGCGTCTGGATCATATTTGTGCAGGGCCAGATACTATACGGATTCCAATTAAGATAATCTTATTATTCTTAATTTTATTATTATTTATTATAATATATCTATATCCAAATCCAATTAATAACAAGTAATTAAAATAATATTTTTTTTTTGAACTCAAACTCAGATTGAATCTTAATGTATCTCACAATCCAAAATTTTTAGAAGAATTGGCGCCTTGGGGTGGGGGAAATACCAAAACAAAGAAGCTCAGTTCAAGAGATGAGAGAATTAAGGATAGCTACCAGAAAGACTAATCCAATCCATAATGATGTACCGGAAAAAACAAGATTTTTGTTACTTGACCAACCATCAGAAGAAGCAAATACAACAGGTACGCTAATCAGTAAGATTGATGAAGTCGCAATTAATGCAAAAACAGCTAATTGGAAAGCAATAGTCATGTTTGTAATCCTCCAAGCTACCAACAAATAAACTATACCATTCGGTCCCTCGCTTAGTCAAAATTGTAATAGAATAAAACGCATACTGGAGGGATTTGAGCATAAATCAATTGATTCTTTATAACTTATTAACGCTTCATTTTATTAGGACATAGCGTCACGTCAATAGAAGTTTTGTATTTACTTCACAAACGGATACGGATCTATCTATATACTATATAGAGATATATAGTATATAGATACATCGAAATATAATTCGCACCCCAGGATCAGATCTTTCTACCGACAGTTAGTCTATTGTTTCATATGGTCTGGTCATGTTCTATTCACAGGAATAAAATAGAGATTACCTCTGGGAGAGATGGCCGAGTGGTTGATAGCTCCGGTCTTGAAAACCGGTATAGTTCTTTATTCAGAACTATCGAGGGTTCGAATCCCTCTCTCTCCTTTTGTTTGTTGAATAAATTTGTTTCTTTATTCGTTTGGCCTGGTCCGCTATCTATCATAAAGAAGAATGGCTCGGCTATCCCACCTAGCCGAGCCAGAATAGAAAAAAAAACAATAGAAATAGAATAGATATAAATAAGAAAATATCAGCTAAGGGGGGTCATGGAAAGAACAGGTTCCAAATCACGATCGATTCCTTTTTCAAATCCTGCAGCAGCCGCACGAGCCCTTCCCGCGTGCCACAAATGCCCCACAAAGAAGAAGAATCCTAGAACAAAATGAGAGGTAGCTAACCAACTTCTAGGAGAGACATAGTTGACTGCATTGATCTCGGTAGCTACGCCACCCACAGAATTTAAGGAACCTAAAGGAGCATGGGTCATATATTCTGCCGAACGTCGTTCTTGCCAAGGTTGTATGTCCTTTTTCAGCCTATTCAAGTCCAAACCATTGGGACCCCTTAGGGGTTCCAACCAGGGAGCGCGGAGATCCCAAAAACGCATAGTTTCTCCTCCAAAAATAACCTCTCCGGTCGGAGAACGCATTAGATATTTACCTAATCCAGTGGGTCCTTGGGCGGATCCCACATTAGCCCCAAGACGTTGGTCTCTAACTAGAAAAGTAAATGCTTGAGCTTGAGAGGCTTCTGGCCCGGTGGGTCCGTAAAACTCACTCGGATAAGCGGTATTGTTGAACCAAACGAAACAACAAGCGATGAAACCAAAGACAGCTAAAGCACCTAAACTATAAGACAAGTAAGCCTCTCCCGACCATACAAATGCGCGGCGAGCCCATGCAAAAGGTTTGGTTAAGATATGCCAAATTCCGCCAAGTATACAAATGGAACCTAACCATACATGTCCTCCAATTATATCTTCTAAATCGTCCACACTAACAATCCATCCCTCTCCCCCAAAAGGAGATTTTAGTAAATAACCAAATATAACGCTTGGGCTAAGGGTCAAGTTAGTAATTTTTCTTACATCTCCCCCCCCAGGGGCCCAGGTATCATATACGCCCCCAAAATAAAGAGCCTTAAGTACTAGAAGAAAAGCACCTATACCTAACAAAATTAAGTGAATACCCAAAATTGTAGTCATTTTATTTCTATCTTTCCATACGTAACCGAAGAATGGAAAGGATTCTTCAAGAGTCTCAGGCCCGAGAAGCGCGTGATAAATACCGCCAAAGCCTAAGACTGCGGAGGAAATTAAGTGAAGTACTCCAGATACGAAGTATGGAAAGGTGTCTATAACTTCCCCCCCTGGACCTACCCCCCAACCCAGAGTAGCTAGGTGGGGAAGTAAAATCAATCCTTGTTCATACATGGGTTTCTCTGGTACGAAATGAGCCACTTCAAATAGGTTCATTGCTCCGGCCCAGAATACGATTAATCCGGCGTGGGCTACGTGAGCCCCAAGTAGTTTACCGGACAAATTGATAAGTCTAGCATTCCCGGCCCACCAAGCGAAACCAGTGGTTTCTTGGTCACGACCAGCTAAAGCTAAAGTTCCATTAAAGAGCGTTTCCACGGGGTAGAACCTCCTCAGGGAATATAAGGTTTTCATGGGGCTGATCCTGAGCCGCCATCCAAGCACGAATACCTTCGTTTAAGAGAATATTTTTAGTATAGAAAGTCTCAAATTCGGGATCTTCCGCTGCACGGATTTCTTGGGAAACGAAGTCATAGGCACGTAAGTTTAGAGCCAGACCGACTACCCCAATAGCACTCATCCATAAACCGGTTACTGGTACAAATAGCATAAAGAAATGTAACCAACGTTTATTGGAAAAAGCAACCCCAAAGATTTGGGACCAAAAGCGGTTAGCAGTGACCATTGAATAAGTCTCTTCGGCTTGGGTTGGGTTAAAAGCACGGAATGTATTTGCACCATCACCATCTTCGAATAAAGTATTTTCTACGGTAGCACCATGAATAGCGCATAGCAGAGCCGCGCCTAATACTCCGGCAACTCCCATCATATGAAATGGGTTCAACGTCCAATTATGAAACCCTTGGAAGAAGAGGATGAATCGAAATATGGCTGCTACCCCAAAACTGGGTGCAAAAAACCAACCAGACTGACCCAGTGGATAAATCAGGAATACAGAAACAAAAACAGCAATTGGACCAGAGAATGCGATTGCATTATAAGGCCGCAATTGAACAGATCGAGCAAGCTCGAATTGACGTAACATGAAACCTATTAGTGCGAAAGCACCATGGAGAGCAACAAAAGCCCACAGGCCGCCCAACTGACACCAACGGGTGAAATCTCCTTGTGCTTCAGGGCCCCATAGTAACAACAAAGAATGTGCTAAACTATTCGCAGGGGTAGAAACCGCAGCGGTTAAGAAATTGCAACCTTCCAAATAGGAACTGGCTAATCCATGGGTATACCATGAAGTTACAAAAGTTGTACCTGTGAACCAACCTCCTAAAGCGAAATAAGCACAAGGAAAGAGCAATAGTCCGGACCAACCCACAAAAACGAAACGGTCCCTCCGCAACCAATCATCCATAATATCAAATAAATCCTTTTCTTCTTTGGTAAATCTACCAGCGGCTACAGTCATAGTGATCCTCCTATTCAACTACTTCAACCATTTTCGAACACCTCATATCATTTCCAGGACATACGATAGTTCGATTATCTATGGACGATTCTTCGTTCAATGCCCCTTATAATAGGTTTCGAAGATACAATTTTTTTTTCTTTATTCTATTGGGCCACAAAACGACCTAGGTAAAATCCATGAACTCGATTCGATTAGTCCTTACTATTACTATATAACTATTTGAACCCAGAATTGTCCTGTCCTATGAATCATATTCTAGAGTATATCTTTTAAGGGATCAAAGCAAAAAAAAAAAAAAAAATTCCCTATTTTTTACATGACCCTAAATTAAATATTAAATAATGATAGGCTGGAAATGAAAGCCCCTTTCTAGCATTTGTTCTCTATTGCATTGGCGGAACAACAAAACAATATCTGATCCTGAAATCAAGGAAAGATATTGAAAAATAGATTTTCGAAATAAATTGATATTTATATTTATATATATCAGAAATATCGACAAATTTTTGCGTAATCAAAGAAAAAATCTGCTTCTACAATGTAATCTATATTATATCGAATTTAAATATCAGAATAGCCGACATAGTCATGATTCAATGGGTTAGGTCCACTTACTTTTTCTTGATTTATAATTTGACGGTGGGTTTGATAGGCACAATGGAGAAGTAGGAATACCTTGTTTTGACGATTAACAATAGGGATTGGGTATCTAGAATATTTATGTATCAAGACCCAATGAATAATGAGACATGAAGAAAGAGGGCTACTATGTCACTACAGGGTAGACTTCCCCTAATAAGGGTAATTACTCATAATGAATAAATTTCAACTTTCTAACTCTAACTCATTATATAATAATGAGAACTCATTATCATGGTCTTTTTTTTTTTTTTAGAACTATCAAAAATATCTCTATTCTGCACGTAAAACGAAGACTAAGGCTTCAGTGAGTTTAGTGAAAAAGCCCCTTATCGGATTTGAACCGATGACTTACGCCTTACCATGGCGTTACTCTACCACTGAGTTAAAAGGGCCTATTTATTCATCAATTAGATATTTTCCCATTATGAGTCTACTGCATGTATCTATATATGTACTATAATATAAGCATAGTAGCTCATTCATATTCAGGAACAACAAATTTTATTTAACTAGTAAATGAGTCAAATTATTTTTTTTTTTTTGCTCTAGTTTTATATATATATATTCTGGTTATATTCTGGTAATATATATATTATTGATATTGACTGACAATATTGACAATTCCAAAAACTGATCATACTATCAGCATAGTATGCTGATGGTTGGGCGGATATGCCCCTATCGTCTAGCGGTTCAGGACATCTCTCTTTCAAGGAGGCAGCGGGGATTCGACTTCCCCTGGGGGTAGGATACTACGAAAGGAAGTTGATCATGGATTATCACTAAGTCTAGAATTAATTCTTCCTGGGTCGATGCCCGAGTGGTTAATGGGGGCGGACTGTAAATTCGTTGGCGATATGTCTACGCTGGTTCAAATCCAGCTCGGCCCAATAATTCGCCGCTCCATGAGTATAATCTAACCCATTTAATTTGTCCTCCAGAAACAGAAATGCCCTATTCGTAGAAATAAAGATCAAGAATCCATTTTTTTGCTCTATCCATATTTTTATCATTAAAAAATTCATTATCCATTTTTGGCAATAAAAAAACCAGCAGTTACTAGTAATCCATTTGACTATCGCTATAGTCCAGATATATGTGGATATGATATCAGTATATTATTTGTTGTCTCTGTTACAACACGACGAATAGAATGTTCTTATGAAACCCTAAGAATATGTATGCCGTACACTTCGCTGGGATTGTAGTTCAATCGGTCAGAGCACCGCCCTGTCAAGGCGGAAGCTGCGGGTTCGAGCCCCGTCAGTCCCGAACTAGGATAGGATCCGATGAATTTATCAATTCATCTCTTCTTTTTTTGTAAAAGGGGGATAGGGAGCAAGATATAATCCCCAGCGGGGAGCGGGGATCTTTATTTATTTTATTTTTCGTTTCGTATTTATCATCAGACAAATGTGGGAATTTCCATTTTTTACACTAGTATCGATGCAGATATAGTATTGATTGATAAGGGAGAGACATATCTAGATTGATTGGTAGGATCGGTGTTATTACTCTATTTAGTATTTTAAGACATATACATATATATGTATATGTGTCTGACTTTCTTTTGGACTCGACTGTTCTTGAACAATAAAATGGAGTAGGGAGTAGAGTGCCCATATTTTTACCAGGAGTACATACACAAATTGTATTCTTTTGTTGTTCAATACACAATGAACTTAACATACATAATTATCTCGACAGAACAGAGCACTTTTTTAAACCGCACCCCTTTTCTAGCTCCGACTTGTGTATCCTCAATTACTAATTGAAAAAAAAAATCTATCTCATTCTCATTCAAATTGCATGCTGAATTTTTGATGTATGTGTTTCCACTCCAATCCAAGAAAGAGAAGAGGATTTTATTTTATATTAATAAAAGACCAAGCAACGACCCTCCTTTTTCGTAACTATGTTGGAATATTAGATCTTTTAACCCGCCCTTTTTCCATCTCACTTCTACTGTTTTGTTTGGGGCTACATGTGACCTATTGAATACCGGTCATATGATACCTCATCAGATAATTAATTGTATGTATAAATAAGTATAAGGAAGGAGAATTGTATAAGGAAGAGGGTAGCTTATAAAAAAGAAATAATGGAAAAGGATGAAAAATTCAATGGGAGTCCATATTGGAATTAAATTAGGAATCCTATTTTTGATTTAGTATGGATAAAGGCTTTTCCTATGTTATACTATTCAATTCTCGACGATTAATCGATTTGATAGATCAGATATATTGTTATTCATAATATTGATCCGATTCAATATCATCAGGATACAATTCACCCTATTGAATTTACAGGAGTCAAATTTCTCATCTCTATGGGATTAGATCCCGAGTTATTGCAAAGCAAAAAAAAAAAATGAGATTATGGAAGTCAATATTCTCGCATTTATTGCTACTGCACTGTTCATTCTAGTTCCTACCGCTTTTTTACTTATCATCTACGTAAAAACAGTCAGTCAAAATGATTAATTTGAATGAAACTTGAACTATTAGCTCTTGTCAATGATTGAAGAAATGAAATAAAGGGAATTAAACTCCAAGTTTTAAATTAAATGAAATGATCGGGCTGGAATCAAGAAGTGTCTGAGATCTGAGATAGTGTGCAGAAGAAACTATATAGTTCCTTCTACACATTATCTAGGATTGGATACAGATATAATATAGGCTTTACTTTCTATAATATAGATCAATTTACAATATGGTAGTACCTCTAAAGTCCACTCCTTCCCCATACTACGAGCGAAAGAGAAAATGTAAAGACTACCATTAAAGCAGCCCAAGCGAGACTTACTATATCCATGTAAATTATGTCTCCTATCTCTATCAAGGAATGATTCCGCTATGATTATTGATCAATAATCATAGTGGAATCAATGGCGCAGAGTCAAAATAAAATTCTGATTTAAAGTGATTGATGAGCCAATTCAATCGTAACAAATTACATATTATTGGATTTCCGGTAGAATCGGGAAGCATTAAGCACAAATATGATACACACACCCTTTCTTTGGAAATATCAAAAGAAAAGAAAGGAGTCCTTAGAATGGAAAAGATGTAGGACTAGTAAGACCTATTGTTTTGTTTGTTACTTTTTTATAAACAAAAGACATAAAAAAAAATATACCATCAAGATAGAAAACTATCTATGGGATTGTCTTTCTTTCCGTGAAAGAATCAGGAGACACCATTACCACTATTACATACATTCCATTCTTTTTTTTTTTTCTTTTCTAGAACCCTACGGATTCTCAAAATAAAGTATGGATACGCCCAGTCCTTTGCCTCTACTTCTACTTTTGCTTCTGCGAAGCAAGAATTCCTTGAGTTAGATCAACAGAATAAGAAATCCCAATTTGTTGATCAGGCGACACCCAGATTTGAACTGGGGATAAAGGATTTGCAGTCCCCCGCCTTACCACTTGGCCATGCCGCCCAATCCGATCAAAAATATGCATAAAAATATTATCTATACTTTAATTACAATTACTAATTTTATTTTTTAATCTTGAATCCCATTGTACTTATCCCTTTCCAAAAACGAATCCCTATTTTTTATTGGATCCGGTTTCGATTATTCTCTTTGATTCATTGTATCTCAAAACATACATGGCTTAAAAACTTCCCTTCCCTTTTCTATTGAAATGAAAAAGAAAAAATAGATTTCCGGTCATAGATTTTAAAATTTAGAGTAGGAACCATTACCTATTTACTTTGAATAGGAACCATTACCTATTTACTTTGAATTAGTGAACGAGCGGTTCTTAATTAAATTATTTTGTATCTCAAATTGTGTCTTTTCTTAATGGCATAATAAAAGAAAATTGATTTACGACTAATCAGTATCAATTATTTTCAAAAATCAATCCTTTTCCATTTAAATCTCAATTTTCAATTATAACACCATATATGTCTATATGTAAACCCCAGAACCGAAATTGTTACACATAACAAATCAGATACCGAGTGGGGTCTTTCTCTTATCTTATGCGCATATTCCTATAGCTATAGAGAATCAGCGTGTTTGAATTTTGAATTCAATAATATAAATGTGAAAGCAGATTGAATCCTGAATCTATTTTTTTTTTGTACCCAATCTAATGATAATATCATAATAATAGGCAGAAATTGGATCAATTTTGATAGTCTATACAAGACTTCATAAGTGTAATGTAAGTAACAGAATTTTTTTTTTTTTTCAGGAATGTTTTATCAATTCATTTCTATTTTTTTGTACCTGTCACAAATTTGAACTTGTGTCGAAAATGCTCTTCATTCCTCCGTCTCGTCTCCGTTCATACGTATGAAATAGAGATATGGAATTGGTTAAAATTTCATGTGATTCAGTAAACAGAATATATATTCCATCATTGTTAGATCGATCCGTATGGTTAGTTCGATGAAGAGTGAGCCAATAATGGGATTTTTTCGATAAAGAGGAAACTTAAGATTAAGTTTTTCGGAAGGGGGATGAGGTAATGTCCACAATACCTGGATTTAGTCAGATACAATTTGAAGGATTTTGTAGGTTCATTAATCAGGGCTTGGCAGAAGAATTTCATAAGTTTCCAAAAATTGAAGATACCGATCAAGAAATTGAATTTCAATTATTTGTGGAAAGGTATCAATTGGTAGAACCCTTGATAAAAGAAAGAGATGCTGTGTATGAATCACTCACATATTCTTCTGAATTATATGTACCTGCGGGATTAATTTTGAAAACCGGGAGAGATATACAAGAACAAACCGTTTTTATTGGAAACATTCCTCTGATGAATTCCCTGGGCACCTTTATAGTAAATGGAATATACAGAATTGTAATCAATCAAATATTGCAAAGTCCGGGTATTTACTATCATTCAGAATTGGACCATAACGGAATTTCTGTCTATACCAGTACTATAATATCAGATTGGGGAGGAAGATCAGAATTAGAAATTGATAGAAAAGCAAGGATATGGGCCCGTGTGAGTAGAAAACAAAAAATATCTATTCTAGTTCTATCATCGGCTATGGGTTCGAATCTAAGAGAAATTCTGGATAATGTTTGTTATCCTGAAATTTTCTTGTCTTTCTTGAGTGGTAAGGAGAAAAAAAAGATTGGGTCAAAAGAAAATGCTATTTTGGAGTTTTATCAACAATTTGCTTGTGTAGGCGGGGATCCGGTATTTTCTGAGTCCTTATGTAAAGAATTACAAAAAAAATTTTTTCAACAAAGATGTGAATTAGGGAGGATTGGTCGACGAAATATGAACCGGAGATTCAATCTTGATATACCCCAGAACAATACATTTCTGTTACCGCGAGATGTATTGGCTGCTGCGGATCATTTGATCGGAATGAAATTTGGAATGGGTACACTTGACGATATGAATCACTTGAAAAATAAACGTATTCGTTCTGTAGCAGATCTGTTACAGGATCAATTCGGATTGGCTCTTGTTCGTTTAGAAAATGCGGTTCGAGGAACTATATGTGGAGCGATCCGGCATAAATTGATACCGACTCCTCAAAATTTGGTAACTTCGACTTCATTAACAACAACTTATGAATCATTTTTTGGCTTACACCCCTTATCTCAAGTTTTGGATCGAACTAATCCATTGACACAAATCGTTCATGGGCGAAAAGTGAGTTATTTGGGTCCTGGAGGATTGACGGGGCGAACCGCGAGTTTTCGGATACGAGATATTCATCCTAGCCACTATGGGCGTATTTGCCCAATCGACACGTCCGAAGGAATCAATGTTGGTCTTATCGGATCCTTAGCTATTCATGTGAGGATTGGTCGTTGGGGATCCATAGATAGCCCGTTTTTTGAAATAGCATCAAAAGAGACACAGATGGTTTATTTATCACCAAGTAGGGATGAATATTATATGGTAGCAGCAGGAAATTCTTTGGCCTTGAATCGGGGTATTCAGGAGGAGCAGGTTGTTCCAGCTCGATATCGTCAAGAATTCCTGACTGTTGCATGGGAACAGATTCATCTCAGAAGCATTTTCCCCTTCCAATATTTTTCTATTGGAGCTTCGCTTATTCCTTTTATCGAGCATAATGATGCAAATCGGGCTTTAATGAGTTCTAACATGCAGCGCCAAGCAGTTCCCCTTTCTCGGCCCGAGAAGTGCATTGTTGGAACTGGGCTGGAACGCCAAACGGCTCTGGATTCGGGGCTTTCCGCTATCGCTGAACATGAGGGAAAGATCATTTATACTGATACTCACAAGATCGTTATTTCAAGTAATGGGGACACTATAAATATTCCATTAGTTATGTATCAACGTTCCAACAAAAATACTTGTATGCATCAAAAACCTCAGGTTCAACGGGGTAAATGTATTAAAAAAGGACAAATTTTAGCGGACGGTGCGGCTACAGTTGGGGGGGAACTCGCTTTAGGAAAAAACATATTAGTAGCTTATATGCCATGGGAAGGTTACAATTCTGAAGACGCAGTACTAATTAGCGAACGTCTGGTATATGAAGATATTTATACTTCTTTTCACATCCGAAAATATGAAATTCAGACTCATGTGACAAGCCAAGGCCCTGAAAGAATCACTAAAGAAATACCGCATTTAGAGGCTTATTTACTCCGCAATTTAGACAGAAATGGAATTGTGAGACTTGGATCTTGGATAGAAGCTGGTGATATTTTAGTAGGGAAATTAACGCCTCAGACAGCGAACGAATCGTCGTATGCCCCTGAGGATAGATTATTACGAGCCATACTTGGCATTCAGGTATCCACGGCAAAAGAAACTTCTCTAAAACTACCTATAGGTGGAAGAGGTCGAGTTATTGATGTGAGATGGATCCAGAAAAGGGGGAGCTCCAGTTATAATCCAGAAATGATTCGTGTATATGTTTTACAGAAACGTGAAATCAAAGTGGGTGATAAAGTAGCTGGAAGACATGGGAATAAAGGTATCATTTCCAAAATTTTGCCCAGACAAGATATGCCCTATTTTCAAGATGGAACAACTGTTGATATGGTCTTTAACCCATTAGGAGTACCCTCACGAATGAATGTGGGACAGATATTTGAATGCTCCCTCGGGTTAGCGGGGGATCTGCTAAAGAGACATTATAGAATAGCACCCTTTGATGAGAGATATGAGCAAGAAGCTTCAAGAAAACTAGTGTTTCCTGAATTATATGAAGCCAGTAAGCAAACAAAAAATCCATGGGTATTTGAACCCGAGTATCCGGGAAAAAGCAGAATATTTGATGGAAGAACAGGAGATCCTTTTGAACAACCTGTTCTAATAGGAAAGCCCTATATTCTGAAATTAATTCATCAAGTTGATGATAAAATCCATGGGCGTTCTAGTGGACCTTACGCACTTGTTACACAACAACCCCTTAGGGGAAGGGCCAAGCAAGGGGGACAACGAGTAGGAGAAATGGAAGTTTGGGCTCTAGAGGGATTTGGTGTTGCTCATATTTTACAAGAGATGCTTACTTATAAATCCGATCATATTAGAGCTCGTCAAGAAGTACTTGGTGCTACGATCGTTGGGGGAACAGTACCTAATCCCGAGGATGCTCCAGAATCTTTTCGATTGCTCGTTCGCGAACTACGATCTTTGGCTCTAGAATTGAATCATTTCCTTGTATCTGAGAAGAACTTCCAGATTAATAGGAAGGAAGCTTGATCTGAATGAATCAGATTTTCTATTCTATGATCGATCGGTATAAACATCAACAACTTCGAATTGGACCGGTTTCTCCTCAACAAATAAGGACTTGGGCCAACAAAATCTTACCTAATGGAGAGATAGTTGGAGAGGTGACAAAACCCTATACTTTTCATTACAAAACCAATAAACCAGAAAAAGATGGATTGTTTTGTGAAAGAATCTTCGGGCCTATAAAAAGTGGAATTTGTTCTTGTGGAAATTATCGAGTAATCAGAGCTGAAAAAGAAGACTCAAAATTTTGTGAACAATGCGGCGTAGAGTTTGTTGATTCTCGGATACGAAGATATCAAATGGGATACATCAAACTCGCATGTCCAGTGACTCATGTGTGGTATTTGAAACGTCTTCCTAGTTATATCGCGAATCTTTTGGATAAACCCCTTAAGGAATTAGAAGGCCTAGTATACTGCGATGTGTGATTTGATCGAAATTTTCATTTTACAGATTCGGAATGAGAAACTGTCATCCCAATCTGATTGGGATGCCCCCGACTCTGACATGTGTCTTGGTAGGAGTAACATGAAGCTCAGAATTATGGGTGTATTCAAGACTTCCAAATGAACGGGGAATTGATCCATGGTCGATTCCGTAACAGATAAATAGGAATCGCTAGTTATACCTCGTGAAAAAAAAAACTTTTTCGTGGAATTAGCCATTCCATTTATTTCTTTTAGAGAGAAGTTCTGTTCAAGCAAGCAAATATGGCATGGTTACGGGAGTTTATCTATCGCATATATGCTTCAAAGGGCGTCATGGCATAACCATCGAGGTGAGTAGGGACCTAAAAGATCGAATGGAACGATATATCGACAAGTAAATCCCTTACGAACGAGTACCAAAGCATTCCTTTAAAGGAATTTTTCGTTTTAGGGGAGGTAGACTACTCAAATAATTTCATTTCACATTTCCATTTCGTCGTAAAGAATAAATTAAATAATTTAGAAGGTTGTTAAATTAAAGTCAAAAGAAGAAAGAAGAATGAATCAATCAAAGATTGGTTCTTGCTGGGAACTTGAGTAAGGAGTAGCTTTTTCTAAGGGTTTACCGAACAAAGTTTAAAAATAAGAAAGAACCCCTTTCTTTATTTTGCGTAACTACTTGAGCCGGATGAGAGAAAACCTTCACGTCCGATTTTTAAGAGGGGGAGTCCCATTCTATGGGAACCTATCTCGATTTTTCTTTTGCTAGGCCCATAGCTAAAAAACCTACTTTCTTACGATTACGAGGTTCATTCGAATATGAAATCCAATCCCGGAAATACAGCATCCCACTTTTTTTTACTACCCCAGGCTTTGAGACATTTCGAAATCGAGAAATCTCTACAGGAGCAAGTGCTATCAGAGAACAATTAGTCGATTCAGATTTGCGAATTATTATGGATAATTCGTTGGTAGAATGGAAGGAATTAGGAGACGAGGGATCCACTGGAAATGAATGGGAAGATAGAAAAATTAGAAGACGAAAAGATTTTTTGGTTAGACGCATGGAATTGGCTAAACATTTTATTCGAACAAATATAGAACCAGAACGGATGGTTTTGTGCCTATTACCAGTCCTTCCCCCCGAGTTGAGACCCATCATTCAGATAGACGGGGGGAAACTAATGAGTTCAGATATTAATGAACTCTATAGAAGAGTTATCTATCGGAACAATACTCTTATCGATCTATTAACAACAAATAGATCTGCGCCAGGCGAATTAGTAATGTGTCAGGAGAAGTTGGTACAAGAAGCCGTGGATACACTTCTTGATAATGGGATCCGCGGGCAACCCACGAGGGACGGTCATAATAAAGTTTACAAGTCATTTTCCGATGTAATTGAAGGCAAAGAGGGAAGATTTCGTGAGACTTTGCTTGGTAAACGAGTTGATTATTCGGGGCGTTCCGTCATTGTCGTCGGTCCTTCGCTTTCATTACATCAATGTGGATTACCTCGAGAAATAGCAATAGAGCTTTTCCAAACATTTGTAATTCGTGGTCTAATCAGACAACATCTTGCTTCTAATATAGGGATTGCTAAAAGTAAAATTCGGGAAAAAGAACCAATTGTATGGGAAATACTTCAAGAAATTATGCGGGGGCATCCTGTATTGTTGAATAGAGCGCCCACCCTGCATAGATTAGGCATACAGGCGTTCCAACCCATTTTAGTGGGGGGGTGTGCTATTTGTTTACATCCATTAGTTTGTAAGGGCTTCAATGCAGACTTTGATGGAGATCAAATGGCTGTTCATGTACCTTTATCTTTGGAAGCTCAAGCGGAGGCTCGTTTACTTATGTTTTCTCATATGAATCTCTTGTCTCCAGCTATTGGAGATCCCATTTCCGTACCAACTCAAGATATGCTTATTGGACTCTATGTATTAACGATGGGGAATCATCGAGGTATTTGTGCGAATAGGTATAATCCATATAATTGCAGAAACTATCAAACAGTTGCCAATAATAACTATAAATATACGAAAGAGAAAGAACCATATTTTTGTAGTTCCTATGATGCACTTGGAGCTTATCGGCAGAAACGAATAAATTTCGATAGTTTTTTGTGGCTCCGGTGGCGACTAGATCAACGTGTCATTGGCTCAAGAGAAGTCCCCATCGAAGTTCAATATGAATCCTCGGGCACTTATTATGAGATTTATGGGCACTATCTAATAGTAGGAAGTGTAAAAAAAGAAATCTGTTGTGTATACATTCGAACCACTGTTGGTCATATTTTTTTTTATCGAGAAATAGAAGAAGCCATACAGGGGTTTTGTCGGGCCTACTCATACGCTATCTAAACTAATAAATTAGATTAGGCGATATCTGTCCCCGTGGGAATTAGGGTCTTTCCAGTTTCACTGGTATCATAATTTCAGAATTTCTGCGCAAATCAAATAAAGATTGAGGAAAGGAAGTTTTCGAATCACTGACTCAGGTCCATTGTCGAATCCTACTCAGCAGAAGATGGGAGTACTTATGGCAGAACGGCTCGATCTGGTCTTTCACAATAAAGTGATAGATGGAACTGCTATGAAACGGCTTATTAGCAGATTAATCGATCATTTCGGAATGGCATATACATCACATATATTGGATCAAATGAAGACATTGGGTTTCCAGCAAGCCACTGCTACATCTATTTCATTAGGAATAGATGATCTTTTAACAATACCATCTAAGGGATGGTTAGTCCGAGATGCTGAACAACAAAGTTTTATTTTGGAGAAACACCATCATTATGGGAATGTACATGCGGTAGAAAAATTACGTCAATCTATTGAGATATGGTATGCTACAAGTGAATATTTGAGACAAGAAATGAATCCTAATTTTCGGATGACTGATCCTTCTAATCCAGTCCATCTAATGTCCTTTTCGGGAGCTAGAGGAAATGCATCTCAGGTACACCAATTAGTAGGTATGAGAGGATTAATGTCGGATCCCCAAGGACAAATGATCGATTTACCTATTCAAAGCAATTTACGTGAAGGACTTTCTTTGACAGAATATATAATTTCCTGCTACGGAGCCCGCAAAGGGGTTGTAGATACTGCTGTACGAACATCAGATGCTGGATATCTCACACGTAGACTTGTTGAAGTAGTTCAACACATTATTATACGTAGAACGGATTGTGGTACTATCCAAGGTATTTCCGTGAGT
>Ga0153924_1000621_pt1 | contig 21474 bp, 15 predicted proteins | sample TSNJ008MetaG_FD_104709 | JGI IMG/M metagenome (GOLD analysis project Ga0153924, IMG submission 104709) | Attine ant fungus gardens microbial communities from New Jersey, USA - TSNJ008 MetaG | ecosystem: Host-associated > Fungi > Mycelium > Unclassified | place: USA: New Jersey, Wharton State...
GTTTATTACAATTTTTTAAGCGTTTATTATTTTTTTGTAGATTTTCGTGAAAACCTGTTAGAATGAAAAGCAATACCAAAGAAAAGAGGAAAACATATGAGGAAAAAACTCAAACAATTATTAGTAATCATTATGACAGCATGTATCTTGTTCACATCCATGTCGTGGGATGGATTGGCAATTGATGCTGCAGAAGTAGCAACCATACAACAGCCATCATCTGAAATTACGGAAAATAATCCGGAGGCATTCATTGCGCCCGAAGATGTATACTGTTACCAAGACGCTTCTGTTTGAGAAGCCAATGGCGGAGTTCACCCTGAATGCACAGGCACAGTATGCCGGCAATGCAAATATCCTCTATTATGTCCAGACGGATAACGGCGCATGGAAAACAGTCAGCGCAGGCAGGCATTACCGAATTGCAGAACTGTTCCCGGAACAGCTGACAGTCAAAAATATCAGGGTAAAGGCAGAACTCAAGCGTGAACAGGGAGGGGCCAGCCCGGTACTTACGAAATTCATGCTGCGGGGCGATACTTTGGAGGAGGAAACGTTTTATCTTTGGGAGATGGACAATTTCCTCCCGGTATCAATGAGGGCTGTCAGCAGGTTGAATTATAAGACATACCTGACGTGGAACCGCCCAAAAGAAAAAGACAGCAGCGATATATCCAGGAAAAAAACGGTGGTGCTTCCAGACGATGTAAGCTACGAGATTTACCGCGCTACCAGCAGGGAAGACCTGGAAGCCCTGACCGACGCCACCGTGGGTGGGATCAGAAATGATTATTACAGTGAGCTGAATATCAATTATGGAAGAAAGTTTTATTACCGTGTCCGTGCAGTAAGGGAAAAGAAAAATGCACAGACCGGAAAAACAGAAAAAATATACAGCAGCTTTTCTGACATCTTAAGCACGACTGTGGTGGATGGTGATGAGTATACGAAACTGCTGGGATACAAACCCTACTGGGAGTATGAGACATTTGCAAACCCAACCGGGACAGGTTATGTTGAGAAGAGCCAGGGAAATTTCGTGTATTCACAGACGGATGCGGTCATAGCCAATGAGAAACTGCCGGTAAACATAGAGCGGGCTTACAACAGCCAGGCAAGCACGGTATCCTCACTGGGGCTTGGATGGAACCATAACTACGATGTAGAACTTTTGAATATCAATGAAATTGACGAACTGATAGACCGAAAGGCGTTCAGGGATGAATCAGGCACAATTTTCCTGTTTGAACGACTGAAAGATGGTACTTATGCATCGTCCATGGGCAAATATATTACACTGAAGGTGGAAGAAAAGAAAGAGACGGTAGAGATACCGGCTAAGAATGGGAACGATAAGATTTCGATAGAAGTGGCAAGCAGTTATACTATGCTGACGAAGGATAATCTGGAATACAGGTTCAACAGCGGCGGGCAAATGATTTATCTGAAAGAACCGAACGGAAATTTTGTGATGCTGACCTATGACGCACAGACAGGATGCTTATTGAGCGCAACAACGAACCAGAACCTGGTGACGTCATTTGATTATGAAGTGGGAGCAAAAACGAAATCAGATCAAATCGTGGAAAAAGCATTGGAAGACTTAGGTGAAGAGGCATTAGAATTCTCCCAGGGTAATATAACAGCACGTTCAGCAGATGAAGAAGAGAATGAGCCGGAAGCCGTCATTGAGATGGGAAAGGTAGCAGAAAGCCAGGCAAGGGGGCTTGAAGTCTCGGTAGCAGATGCAGTGGAAAATCTTTTGTTAGTAAGGAAAATCACTTTGCCCGATGGAACGTGCATTGATTATGAATATGATGAAGAAAATCATTTGAACCAGGTGAACCGAAGTGATGGGAAAAAGGATGGGGAAAGTATATCCTACCAATATGCCTACAATATCAGCGGTTATCTATCCGTGATTAAAGATGCTAAGGGGAATCCCTACGAACTTACTTATCAGGGAAAAAAAGTAAAAGAGGTATTTTATCCATCCATAGAAGGGGATCAGGAATCTATCCGTTTTACTTATCAAGATATCAAAGAAGGTAAAAGCGTCTATTCCACCACCATCGAAAAAGGCTTGAATGGCATCTATGGGGCGGGGGAATTGGTGAAGAGCAGCCGCGCAGGGAATATCCTTTACCGGAAAGATATCAGGGGAATAGAATCTTCCTATATTTATGAAGATAATTTGCTAAAGACCACCACAACCCAGGTGGATTATCAGGAGTTAAGCGGCGGGAAAGTGGTAACTAAGACAGAAACAAAAACATCTGAAACAGTCTACGACCCTGACCAGAATATGAATCCGGTATCTGAAAAAGATTCTGATAACAAGGAAACTGTTTATGAATATGGAAATCAGGAAAATGAACTGGTAGATGACCAGCCTACGCGGATTGTGGAAATGCTGGATGACGAAATACTATCAGATGATTATTATGAATATGATGAATTTGGAAATGATATTGAAGAAGATGACCTGATCAGCGGTGATATGCTGCAGACCATTTATTATGGAGGAGACAGCGAATTTTCCGGCGAAGAAAAGGAAAGCATAGAAATGGCTAAGGTCACAGCAGAAGATGGGACATCAGACTATGTGACCATGACTACTACGTATGAATATGCTTATGATGAAAACGGAATCAAAACGGAAACAGAGGTGGTAACAATAGATGACCAGGTCACTACGTCTGTAAACAAGTATGATGCCATGGGTAACCTGTATTATTCTGATGACGGAATAGGTAACACCATTTCCTCTACATTCGATTATCAAGGGAGAGAAGTATCAACAACTTACTTTGAAAACGGTATGTCTTCCACATCCTCCAGGGAATATGATAAAAATGGATCGCTCCAAAAGGAAGTAGACCAAAATGGAACGCAGACTGTTTTTAAGTATGATGCAAGAAACCGCCTGATCCGGGAAACCATTATTAAAGGAGGAGAATCGCGTACTTACCTTACGTCTTATTCTTATGAATGGGAGAATATGGGGAGCGGGGAAGAACTGATTTATGTGAAAGGCAGCATAAGTTCCGGTGGAAGTATCTCAACTTCATATACAAACCAATCCGGCTGGCTCGTGAGAGAATCCGCAAATGGATTGTTGGCATGGACGGACTATGATCGGAATGGAAAAGCAATCGTACAGCATACAGGTGCGGAAAATGGAGCAGTTGAAAAAGCGGCTGCAATGAACCTGTATGACCAGACGGGAAATGTTACTGAAACAATAATAAACCCGGCATATGACGATTCAACAAGTACATGGATGGTAACGGAGGACTCTATTGTAACAAGGGGTACTTATGATGCCCAAGGCAACCAGGCTTCAGCAACGGACGGGGAAGGTAACAGTACCAGATATGAATATGATGATTATGGGAATTTAACAAAAGTACATTTAGAAGATGGAACCGGACAGGACAATGTGACTGCTTTTACCCAGGATATCTTAGAGCCGGATGGAACTATCAGCAGTAAGACCACAGATGCTAATGGGAACATCAGCAAAGAGTATTCAGATGCGCAAGGGCGTAAGGTGAAAATCGAAGACTTGGGGAATGGAAACATACAGCCAATCAGTACGTCATTTGATTATGATGATCAGGGAAACCTGACAAGAGAAACCTATGCAAACGGTGACTATAAAGAATATACCTATGATGGCAGGAGCAGGCTAAACCAGGTAACCTGTTACCGGGCAGGCGGAACGGGGACATTGGAAACTAAATACACATATTCTTCTACTGACCAGGTATTGGCAATGGAAGATTTCCAGATCAACGGCAATGGGAAAGTACGTTACCGTTACACAGCGTATACTTATGATGATTTTGACCAGTTAACGGGTTTTGCAGAATATGACGGGGCAGATATCCCGAATGAAGCGCAGCTCTCGAAGCACCGTATTTCGTATTCTTATGACCTGGAGGGTCGTTTGACCGGCATCCGCTACCCGGAAGTCCGACAGGGAAAAGTCATAGGGTTGGAATATACTTATGACGCCAATAGCAGGCGTAAGGAAATTAATGCTGTTATGGATAATGGAGAGAAGAACCTTCTGCGCAGTTATGCTTATCTGCCCACGGGGGAAATAAGTGAAGAAAAAAGTTACAGGAACTTTATAGAGGGGAGCAGGGAAGATTACATAAGAAAAAGCTATACTTATGATAAATTTTCAAGGCTGGTTAAATTGGAGTATGCAGACAGTGACAGTTTAGATACCGTCAAGGAATCCTATGCATACACCTATGATAAAAATTCCAACATCCTGGCGGAAAGCATATATAATGATTATCCGGATGCGGTTGCTGATAAAATGGATGAAGTGCGTACCTACACATATGATCCACTTGGAAGGCTGATCACCGTATCGATAACAGACCGTAAAAATAATACAACAAAAAAAACTGCTTATGCATATGATAAAGTGGGGAACAGACTACAGGAGACGGAAAGCGGCACAACGACAATTAACACATACAACAGCCTGAACCAACTTCAGGCAGCAAAGCAAACGCAGGGAACTGCAGTGGCATCAAACCGTACGTATACCCATGACCGTAATGGAAATCTCATAAAAGAGATGGACGGAATTAATGGAAGCTTGGTAGAATATGTTTATGATGTGGAGAACCGTCTGGAAAAAGAAACAGTCAGTCAAAATGGCATGGTCACATTTGTTCAGATGAACCGTTATAATGGAAACGACCAGAGAGTCCAGAAAAAAGAAGATGGTGAAGCGATCAATTACTACTATCAGGGAGCGACCGTGTCTGCAACAACGGATAAAAATGGAACATTAACAAGCCACAACCTGCTGGAAGGGGAAAACGATATCATAGCCTCCGGCAGATATACGGGCAATTATGAAGGCGGCTATTTCTTTTATAATCAGGACTCCAGGAATAGCACTACCTCTATCTTGAGCAAAGAAGGTAAAGCGGTACAAAATTACCGGTATAGCGACTTTGGTGAAACAGAAAGCAATGGAAGTGCTGATTTTAGCAATGAAGTCTGCTATACAGGTGGGATTTACGACAGGAGTACAGGGCTGTATTACCTGAATGCAAGGTACTATGATACGGTTGATGGAAGATTCATCACACAGGATACATATAGGGGGGAAAAGGGTAAGCCTGCCACTTTACATTTATATATGTACTGCGAGAATGATCCAATCAATCATATAGATCCAAGCGGTCATAAGTATATAAAAACACAAGGACCAGATGATAAAGTTGATGGTAAAAAAATGAAAAATATATCATTAGGGAGATATGGTAATATAGCAGATAATGGTTGTGGTGTTATAGCCGTTTACAATGTATTAATTTCAAAAGGATATAAGGGTAGTTTTGAAGCTGTTATATTTTTTTTAACAATGTCACTATACGATTATGTAGGTGTAGGAGGTATAAGTCCAGCTTCGATAGAAGTCTATATGTGGACTAGATTTTCGAAAGTACATGCTGATTTCCGTGCTTCAAAATGGAGATCTATAGGGAAGAAGTCCGAAGCGGTTATTACACTTTTCAAATGGCCAAATCAAATAGCTGCGCATTACGTTGCGGGGATAAAAGCAAAAAATGGGAAAGGGAAAAGATTCAGATTCTATAATACTTTTAGTGGCATTAACGGAAAAAAAATCTCAATGAAGAAATATAAATCTACTTTAAAAGCGAACCAATGTACTCCGCTTTATTGTATAGGAGTAAGTTCAAAATGGAGGTGGTGGTAATATGAAGAAAAATATTTTTTGCTTTATTATGTTATTGTTTGTTGTATTATTTATGAATGGATGCACTGATTTTCATAGTGGTGAACGTCCTTATGATTATGGTCGGGCAATATGGACTGCCGAATCATTGGATATTTGGTTTTTGGTAAAGGATCCTTATGATGATTATGGTGGATATATGTATCCTGAGGGTGAAATGTCTGTAGGAGATGAGACGGTATCTTTCACAGTAGATTTTGATAAAGGAATATCAGTTTTTTTTATGAATGATGAAGAATCTTTGTTTGCGGGTACTTGTAAATTTAGTCCAGAGAAATTGATTGTAAATTTAAAAGAATTCAAGCATTTAGATAATGTTTTCAATGGCGAGGTAGATGAAATTGTCTTTAACAGAACCGCTATTGATGAATGAGGTTATTCAGTAGGATTTTGAGTATTTCTTGTTATTTAAATTGGAAAAACGTGTAAAAGGGAAGTGGAAAAAAGTGAAGTTCAAAGAAGATGCCAGGTTCCCAAAATGTTTATATGTATTGAAAGGCAACAGCAGCAATAAAGTGGATTCATAATAAAGCTTTTAAGATTAAATAGCGATCGATTTCAATGAATCATCAAATTATTTTCATTCAGAGCCGGGTTTTCTCGGCTCTGTTTTTCGTTTTTGTTAATCTCTTTAGCTGACAAGGACACAAAATATTAAACGAGACTTAAAATGTTTATGAAAAACAGCCAGGGATTCCTGGCGTCCCCATTCCCAACCCCTTAACTATTTTACTTTTGGTCTGTAAATAGTAACAATATTCTCCCACTTTTCCAAAGAAAACCATAGTAATACAAAGAAATTTGTACTATAATCAATAAAAAAGTCAATTAATATATAATCAGGCGGTAATTTGGAGGACTTATGTTATTAGAAATGAAATCTGTTTGTAAATCATTTTTGGATGAACAAATATTAAAAAATATCAATATTGAAATCGAACCAGGGGAAGTCAGGGCATTGATAGGTCCAAATGGCTCCGGAAAATCAACGATTGCAAAAATTCTATCCGGTTTGATACAGCAGGAATATGGAGAAATTATATTTGACGGAAAACATCTAAATAATTCCAATCCGACCGTAGTGCTCAGTGAAGGAATTTTTACGTTGTATCAAGAGCATTATCTTCTTCCGAATATGTCAATTGCAGATAACCTTTTCCTGGGAGACTATGAGAAAAAACTGAATATTTTTGTCAATAAACATGCCATCAAAAAGAGAACGATTGAGGTCTTAAAAAAGTTCAACTGTGATTTATCGCCCGATACGAAAGTTGAAAATTTAAATCTTGGAGAACAGTATATAGTTTCTGCGGCAAAAGCATTTGTAAAAAATGCAAAGCTGTTTATTTTTGATGAACCTACCGCCGGACTTTCAAGAAGGGAACGTGATGTTATTCTGGGGTTGGTTAAAACCCTGAAAAAAAGCGGAATCAGTGTGCTTTATATTACTCACCGAATGAGTGAACTCCGCAAAATTTGTGATAGTGTTTCGATCATGCGTGATGGTCAGATCATTCTCACTTCGGATATGAATGAAATTTCAGACGACAGTATCAGGCATATGATGGCAGTCAGTGACGGCTGCCTGAATCAAAAGGAAAATGACAGGATTTTGGCTGAGACGGTTCTTGTAGTAGAACATCTCAGCAAAAAGATGGCGTATAAGGATATCAGTTTTGAGCTAAAGGCTGGTGAGATTCTTGGCCTTGTGGGAACAAATGGGTCCGGGAGAACGGCGCTGTTGAAGACAATCTTCGGCGCTTTGAATCAAGATAGCGGAAAGATCTATATCGGGGGCAAAGAAATTAAAAATCATAACATACACACGGCCATCACCAGGTATAAAATAGGATATCTTCCGGATGAACGGTTAAATTCCGGCATTTTCCCGGATATGACAGTCCTTGATAATATCATGATTCCAAAGCGCAAAACGGAACATTCTTTTTTCGTTCAGCAAAAACAAGAAATGGAATTATTCATTGAGCATGTATTTGAAGAGGGATATTTTCTAACAGATCCCTGTAAGCCTATCAAATATATGAGTGGAGGAAACCAGCAGAAATCCGTATTTTTTCGCTGGGCAATTGCAAATTCCAGGATTATATTATTAGACGAACCAACGAAAGGGATTGACATTGCCTCCAAAAATGAGATGTATAACATCATTTTAGAACGGGCCAAGGCAGGTGTATCCTTTGTGTTTTGTTCCTCTGATATAGAAGAACTGGAACCCATATGTACTCGTATTTTATCTATTAAACGCGGGCAGCTTGAAGGTGAAGTGTAGCAATATACACCAGGCAGATTGGATGAACAGGGAGGTGATTATCCAATGGAAATGTTTTTCATCGAACGGCCAAGACTAATTGCCATTCAAGAAGAAAACCTGGATAATCGCGGAATTATCACAAGTTTAAGTAAGCATTTGGATGTATATGTATTTTGTTTTTCGCATGAAAACCAATTGCAGATAATGATAAATCACTCACTGACAACCTTGAATGAAGGCCAGGTTCTATTTGGACAGGCATGTCAAAATACATTAAAGATATTTGGCACAGGTACGAAATACTATATTTTGCAAATAGCCTGTGCAGAATTAAAACATCTGCTAAAAAATTCCATTACAATTGATTCCATCAACAATATGTTTACAGTAATTGACCTTGCTGAAGAAAGCAGTTTATTAAAGTCCATGTGTGAGCAGCTTCTCAGAGAAATAAAAATGAAACGGGAGTCTGAGATGGTTACATCCAGCATTCTTGAATGCATTGTGTTAATGCTGGCACGAGCATTACAAACGAACAGCAGAGACGAAGAAAGTTTTGTCAAGCGGACACAAAAATATATCCGGGAGCATTACAGGGAAGATCTTTCACTATCCGATCTGGCCAGCCACGTCAATGTCAGCGTATATTATCTTTCCCATATTTTCAAAGAAAAAACCGGCATTTCTCCAATGAAATATGCAATCAACTGCCGTATGGAACAAGCCAAAAAACTGCTGATAAACAGCGCTGATTCTATATCGGCTATTGCGTTGGAAGTAGGGTATGACAATTCCAATTACTTCAGTATGCTGTTCAAGAAAACGGTTGGACAAAGTCCTTTGCAGTACAGACGTAAACATAAAAAAATCTAATCACTGAGCATGATTGTACAATAATGCCAAAAGAAATAGAGATAAATAGCAATAAAAACACATGATTACAGAGTGATCGGAGGCTGAAGCTAATATACATATCAGTATTATATAATATATTTGCATTTTACAGCAAGAATATGTATTTTATGAGCAATATAATTAATGAATTGATATTTTAATCATGTTAAATTATAAATACAAAAAGGTATAGCGACCGCGGCGTTATTACCGAAAATAACAAACACCCTTTGGGTGAACCAGATGTCCAAATAGCATGGACATGAATAATGAGAGGAGTGATTTAATGTTTAAGTTTAAGTACAGCTATGATGCACTTGTATATTACGGTGAAGAACCCAAAAAGAGCATTGAACGATGCGCAAAGTTCGGCTATGATGCAATTGAACTTTGCGGCGAGCCAGATTACTATGACGTAAAAGAAGTAAATCAGCTTTGCAAAGATAATGGAATTGTGGTTTCTTCCATTTGCTCCGTTTATAATGCTGACCGTGATTTAGCTCATCCTGACAAAAAGAAACGGGAGCAGGCATTGGATTATGTAAAGAAAGTTGCTGAATTTGCTGCAGCTATTGATTGTCATATGATGATCGCAGGTCCTACGGCAGTTTGCAAGACGGAGTCTCTGACAGACTTTGATCAGGAATACCAATGGGGTATTGAAGGCATCCGAAAAGGTGCGGAATACGCAAAACCGTTGGGTGTCAATCTTTGTATTGAATGTTGGAACCGTTATGAAACCTATATGCTGAACCGACTGGATCAAGGCCTTAAAATGGCTAAATTGGTCAACATGGATAACGTTGGGGTTATGGGTGACTTGTTCCATATGAACATTGATGAAGGAGATATCAGCGAAGCAATTCGTAACACTGGTTCCTATCTGACACATATGCATTTTGCCGATTCTAACAGAGCGGCACCATCCAAAGGACATCTGGATTTCCTGCCTATTATGCAGGCATTGAAGGATATCGATTACAAAGGCTATATTTCATTTGAATTGCTGCCCGCAGGTGCGGATCCTTTCGCAACACTGAAAGCCGGGGGTGGTCAGGAATTCTTCGATGATTATACGAAACTTGCGATTGAGTATTGTAAAAATGTCGAAAGTAAATTAAAGTAATTTTACAAAATTAGTAAAAGAGGGTCATTATGAAAATTGAATTACAACATATTACCAAAAGATTTTTTGGCTCAAAGGCGTTAGATGATGTTCAGCTGATTTTAAACAGTAACGAGATCAATTGCCTTGTTGGCGAAAATGGTGCCGGCAAGTCCACAATTATTAAGGTACTGGCAGGTTTTCATTCACCGGATAGCGGAGATATTTTAATCGATGATAAAAAAGTGGTCTTCCACAATCCAAAGGACTCTCAGCGTAACAAAATTGCGGTAATCCACCAGGAGCTAATGCTTGTTCCGGAATTGACGGTTGCAGAAAATATTTTTCTTGGTAACTGGTTTCGAACCGGTGGTTTGGTAGACCGAAAAAGAATGAATAAACGCGCAAAAGAGATTCTTGACAACCTGGGAGCACAGATTGAACCGACGAGTTTGATTTCTTCTCTTTCGACAGGAGAGCAACAGCTTGTTGAAATTGCAAAAGCTCTTTCCAAAGAAGTGGAAGCACTCATACTGGATGAACCGACCGCATCCTTATCAGAAGTGGATGCAAATCGATTACTTGGAATTGTGAAAGAACTTCGTGCTCAGGGGATCGCTATATTGTACGTATCTCACAGACTGGAAGAAGTATTTCATATTGCTGACAAGATTACGGTATTTCGTGATGGCAGATATATTGGATGTGAAAATAATAAAGATGTTACGAAAGACCGGATCGTAAGTATGATGGTGGGTCACAAGGTTGGCAGTGAAGAAATACGTCATCGGGTTGAAGACGTTGGTGAAGTTGCATTGAGTGTTCAGAACCTCTTTAGTAAAAAGAAATTCCAGGATATCAGTTTTGAGTTACGTGAAGGCGAGGTATTGGGAATAGCCGGTTTGGTAGGTGCCGGAAGATCTGAAATCCTGCGTGCCGTATATGGTGTGGACCGTTATGATTCCGGTGAAATTTACATATATGGTGAAAAGAAAAAGTTCCGCCATCCGGTTCATGCAATGCGGTCCGGAATCTCTCTGGTACCGGAAGACCGTAAATTACAGGGCCTTGTACTTGAGCAATCTGTCAAGAATAATATTGTTCTTGGTATACTGGATAAAATCAATAAATTCGGATTTGTTAATACAAAGCAGGTTGAAAAGATTTCAAATGATTTTGGTAAAAGGCTGTCTGTAAAGATGGAATCTATTCATATTCCGGTCAATTCTCTAAGCGGAGGCAATCAGCAAAAAGTTGTTTTAGCAAGAAGTCTTGCTATGAATCCTTCCATTCTCTTGCTTGATGAACCAACCAGAGGGGTAGACGTGGGTGCGCGGGAAGAAATTCATAAGTTAATTGACGCTGCAGTAAATGAAAAACTGGCAGTATTGATCGTTTCTTCGGATATTCTTGAACTCCTGGATTTAAGTGACAGGGTTATCGTTCTGAGGGATGGGGAAATAGTTGGACAGTTTGTAAACGGTGAGATAACGAAGGAGGAGGTGATTAGACTTGCAACGGCTTAATCAGAAAAAGAATATGAACGCAAGTCAGATTATTAATAAGTTGGGATTGCTGTTAGTATTGTTTATATTCGTAATTATAATGATGATTCTTTCCCCGAGCTTCTTAACTTGGGCAAACCTTCGTAATTTATTGATTCAATCTACAATACTGGCAACCCTTTCCCTGGGTGTTACATTTGTAATCATTACCGGTGGGATAGATATTTCCGTGGGATCGATTGAAGCGCTTGCAGCAGCGGTTGGTCTGGATTTGATTGTAAATCATAATGTACCTGTGGCCGGCGGTATTTTAATTATGTTCGCTATCGGCATTTTAATCGGTCTTATCAATGGTGTTGCAGTAGCAAATTTCGGAATTCCGGCAATGATTGCGACTTTGGCAACGCAAAGCATTGCAAGGGGCGCCGTATTAGTTTATACAAATAGTGCAAATGTGTATGCTCCGCCTTCCTTTTCGCTTTTGACCACCCGTTATTTCCTGGGATTACCCTATATTGTATGGGTGGTAGTAGTTCTTGCGGTGATTGCATGGTTAATCCTTTCTAAAACCGTATTGGGACGTTCTGTATATGCGGTGGGAGGCTCTGAATTAGCGGCAAAACTTGCAGGTATCCGTACCAGGAGAGTAATTGCCGCCACCTACATGATCTCAGGTTTTACAGCAGCCATCGCAGGACTGCTGCTTACGATCAGACTGGAATCCGCGGGACCAAGCGCCGGTGACGGTACAGAAATGAATGTCATTGCGGCAGTCGTCATTGGTGGTACAAGCCTGTTTGGCGGCAAGGGTACGATTCCCGGTACAATCCTCGGTGTTATCCTGATTTCACTTGTATCAAATGCAGTAAATCTGCTTGGTGTCCCTCCGGCATGGGATAAAATTGTAAAAGGTGTTGTTATCGTGATAGCAGCATTGCTTGATGCAAACCGTAACAAGATAGGTAAATCGTTAAAATAAAACCTTATATTAGGAGGTAAATATGAAAAAGAATATTGCTTTATTATTAATGACAAGTTTAATCATTTGTATGTTCAGTGGCTGTGGAACGAATGCGGATACAACAGAAACTACGGAAAATGTTTCCCAGGAAACGAAGAAAGAAACTACTCAGGAAACGACCGTGGAAACCACTGCCCAGACACAGGCAGAAAATGAAACCTATAAAGTAGCAGCGCTGCTGTACAGCCGGGCTTTTGAATTTATGGTAGCTCTGGATACCGGTATCCAGGATAAATGCGCTGAATATGGTATGGAAGTCACTGTTCTTGATGGGAATTCCGATAGTAATACCCAGATTACCCAGATCGAAGATTGTATTACCGCAGGATATGATATCATTCTTTTAGCGGCAAACAATTCCGAAGAACTGGTTGCCGGTGTGAAAAAAGCAAATGATGCGGGTATCCCTGTTGTTACCCTTGATGGCGAGGTTGGAGAAGGTTGTGAAGTTCTCGCTTCCGTAACTTTTGACAACTATGCCGGCGGTGAGACTGCAGCCGAAACGCTGATGTCTCTCGTAGAGGCCTGCTCCGTACTGGAATGCAGCGGCGCTTCCGGTGCATATCACGCAGTCCGCCGTGGCGGCGGTTTTGAAGATAAGATGGCTGCCAATGAAGACTATGTAGTAATTCCCAACGATTGTAACTGGGATGCAGAAGTTGCTCAGAACGCAGTTGTTGATACTTTAACATCTAATTCGGAAGTAAAAGCGATTTTTGCCCACAACGGTGAAATGATACGCGGTGTCATTGCCGGTCTGAAGCAGTTGAATATGCTTTACCCTGTAGGCGACGAAAACCATATTACAGTAGTTTCTGTTGACGGAACGGCAAACGAGCTGGACTATATCCGTGAAGGATATCAGGATGCCTGTGTGGAACAGAATCCGTTTGACATGGGCGGTTTAGCAGTACAAATTGCTTACGAATACCTGTCAGGTGGAAATACAGAACCTGAATACCAGCAGTATGTCTACCCGCGGGTCATCAATGCAGACAATGTTGAAGATGAAGTGAATTGGGCAAATCAATTAAATTAAGTACGACAATTAATAAAACAAATAATAATCGAGGTGTTTAAAATGAAGAAACTTCGTGTGATTCAGATTGGTACCGGCAATTGGGGATTTAGCTGGATAGAAAAAGCGTTGGAATCTAAGGATATTGAATTGGCCGGTATCGTTGATATGAAACAGGAAATGCTGGATTATGCAGTAAATACTTATCACCTTTCTCGTTCTATGTGCTTCACCTCGCTTGGTGAAGCGGTTAAAGCAGTGCAGGCGGATGCAGCATTTGTTGTTGTTCCTCCCAAGTTTCACAAAGATGTAGCGATAGAAGCTCTTAACTGCGGCTTGCACTGCCTTGTAGAAAAACCTCTGGCTGAGAATATGCGTGATGCAATCGAAATGGTAGAAACTGCTGAAAGAGTTGGAAAGAAACTGATGGTCAGTCAGAATTACCGTTTTAAGAAAGCGCCTCAGACTGTCAGGGAAGTTGTTAATAAAAAATTTATCGGTGAAATTGGCACTGTGTTTATCAATTTCATGAAGAGTCCTCATTTCGATGGCTTTAGAACAGAGATGTTTGAACCTTTGATCAATGACATGAGTATACACCATTTTGATCAAATCCGGGGCATTCTTGGTCTGAAGCCTGTCCGTATCAAGGCTGCTTCCTGGAATACCAACTGGAGTTGGTTTAAAGGTAATCCTGTTGCTTCTGTCATTTTCGAAATGGATAATGGGGCTACGGTATGTTACAACGGCAGCTGGGTTTCCAGCGGCTGGGAAACAACCTGGGATGGCGATTGGAGAATCCAGGGACCCGGTGGTGAGATTCACTGGGATAATAATAAGGTTGTAGTTCATCCTGCGGACATCTTTATTTCCGTATTCCAGGATGGGGCAACTGAGCAGAACGGCACTCTCGTTTTTGACCTGGTCGATATGGAGAATGAAGAACGCATGGCGGCTATTGCTGAATTTGCAACCGCTGTTTTCGAAGACCGCCAGCCGCAGACCAGCGGTCGTGACAATCTTTACAGTCTGGCAATGGTAATTGGCGCAATGTACGCAGCGAAGACCGGAGAAACCGTTGAAGTTGAGCAAATGTTTGACCCCTCGCTTTTTGATAAATTTGACGGCTTAAAAGAATAATTCAAAAAGAAAGGTAGATGATCATGATTAATATAGGAGTAATAGGATGCGGGAAAATCGCACAGACCCGACATCTGCCGGAATATGCGGACAATAGTGCCTGTAAGATTGCAGCGGTATTTGATATTAATATGGCACGTGCAGAGGAAACAGCTGACAAGTATGGCGCAAAGGCATTTGGCTCTTATGAGGAGCTGCTGGCAGTGAAGGAAGTTGATGCCGTCAGTATCTGTGCGGCCAATGCCGCACACGCAGAAATTACGATCGCCGCTTTTAAAGCCGGTAAGCATGTATTATGTGAAAAGCCTATGGCTACTACGTTTGAGGAATGCGAGGCAATGGTAAAAGCGGCAAAGGCGGCCGGAAAATTTCTAATGATTGGGCATAATCAGAGACTGGCTAAGGCCCATGCCGCAGCGCATCAGTTGATTGTAAATGGAGAAATAGGACGTATCCTTACTTTTAGAACCACATTTGGTCACAGCGGTCCTGAAACCTGGTCCATTGACCCCGGTAAAAATGTCTGGTTCTTTGATAAGAAGCTGGCCGCTATGGGTGCCATGGCTGATTTAGGCATTCATAAAACAGACCTGATTCAATATCTGACCGGGCAGAGAGTTACGGAAGTTACTGCATATGTGGGAACTTTGGACAAGCGTAATGCCAATAATGAATTGATTGGCGTAGATGACAACTCAATCTGTATTTATAAAATGGATGGCGGAGCGGTCGGCACCATGACGGCAAGCTGGACTTACTATGGTGCAGAAGACAATTCTACTATTCTCTATGGTACGGAAGGCATTTTACATATTTATGATGATCCTGCATATTCTATTGTTTTAGAAAAAAGCAATGGAGAAAAAATTTATTATGCTTTGGATCAGATTCAAACCAATGACAATCAGACAAAATCAGGTATTATCGACTTGTGGATACATTGTCTGACCGAAAATGTGCCGCCGGAAATATCAGGTGAAGATGCATTGTATGCAATGAAGGCTGTCTTTTGTGCACTTGAATCCGCCAAAGAAGGAAGCTCGATAAAAGTTTGATTGGAGGAATGTATTATGAGACCTGTTTCTTTAGCATCCGGTCAGTTTGGTGACCTGAGTCTGGATGAACTTTGTGTGCTCGCAAGCAGGTTGGGATATGACAGTCTGGAACTTGCAACACATGCACATTTCGATATAAACCAGGCTCTTGATGATGAGAATTATATTAATAATGTAAAACAAACACTTCATAAAAATAATTTAAAATGTTATGCTGTTTCAGCCCATCTTGCCGGGCAGTGTGTTGGTGACAATTGGGATGAAAGATTGAATAATTTCGCTCCTGCCGCAGTTTCCGGTCAACCCGGGAAAATCAGGGAATGGGCAGTTGCTGAAATGAAGAAAACTGCAAAAGCGGCACAAAAATTAGGTGTTTCCATTGTCACTTGCTTTATGGGCTCTCCGATTTGGGCATACTGGTATTCTTTTCCGCAGACTACCAAAGAGATGATTGATGCAGGATACCAGAAAATTTATGACTTATGGACTCCTGTTCTGGATGTGTTTGATGAATGCGGTGTGAAATTTGCACTGGAAGTTCATCCGACTGAGATTGCATTTGATTACTATTCTACGGAAGCACTGCTTAAAAAGTTCAACTACCGCCCTGCTCTTGGCTTGAATTATGATCCCAGCCATCTGGTTTGGCAGGGAGTGAATGAACTGACTTTCTTAAGAGACTTTGCTGACCGTATATATCACGTACATATGAAGGATGTAAAGCTGACAAATAATGAAAGAGCCGGTATTCTGGGTTCTCATATAGAATTTGGCGATACCCGCAGAGGTTGGAATTTTGTTTCCGTAGGTCACGGGGATGTTGATTTTGACGGCATTATCCGTGAGTTAAATCAGATGGGATATGATGGTCCGCTCTCTGTTGAATGGGAAGATTCCGGGATGGAAAGAGAATTTGGAGCAAAAGAAGCTTATGAATATGTTCGTAAGATGAATTTCTCTCCGTCACAGACAGCATTTGATGCAGCATTGAAAAAAGATTGATTTACAAAGGAGGCTAAATTTATATGTATACTTATAGTATGACGCAGTGGATTGTTGGGAATGAAGAGATAGAATATAGTTTTAAGCGGTTGAAGAAGTATGGCTATGATGGCATCGAATTCGCAGCAGAAGCTCAAACCCTGGAACAGGACCGGATGGTTGAATTGCTGGAAAAGTATGATTTGATTTGTACGTCACTGTGTGGTATTTTTCCGGAAGACAGAGATCTGACTGCCGGTGACCCTGACAAAGCGGAAACGGCTATCCGATATATTCGTGCAAATGTTGATTTTGCGGTTAAAGTCGGTGCCCCATATATGATTGTCGTACCTTCTCCCGTTGGACGTACCGAGCTTCCGTCAGGTAAAACTTATGAAGAATTGTGGGCAAACGCAGTTAAGAATATCCGTATTGCAGCAGACTATGCGGAAAGTAAGGGGGTTCGCCTCTGTATTGAAGCAATAAACCGATATGAAACTTATTTTGTGAACACTTTGACTAAGGCCTATCAGCTGGTGAAAGAAATCAACCATCCGGCAGTTGGTATTATGGCTGACATGTTCCATATGAGTTTGGAAGAAAATAATATTGAAGCAAGCTTACGTATGATATCCGATAAATTAATGCATGTTCATATTGCTGATAATACACGGGAAGCTGCGGGTCTTGGAAATACTGATTTCAAGGGAATGTTTTATACTCTTAGAGACATCGGATATCAAGGACCGCTCACTATGGAATTCATGCCAAGACTGGCCAATCCTTATGCTTCCGGTGATGTGGAAACACAGTCTGTTCTTATGGATGGATACGCCGGGCAAGCCATTCGTTATATGAAAACACTGGAAAAAAGCATTATGTATTCTTAATTTCTGTTTCGTAAAGTATTTTTTAGATAAAAGCATGGGTATTCTCATGCTTTTATTTTTTATGAATTTTTTTATGAAGTTTTTTATGAGGGGACGGTGAGTTTATTCTTCAAGCAATTATTATTTTCATCATTATACTTCTGTCTGTATTTAGCAGGAGATAAACCAGTGTATTTTTTGAAAGACTGAGAAAAATAATTAGATGAAGAAAATCCGGTCATCCTGGCAATTTCCGTTATATTGTTATTTGCAGTTCTCAGTAAAATCTTACTATGTAAAATCCGTCTTTCCAATAGATAATTGATCGGAGATATTCCGAAAGTTTTTGTAAACTTATGAGATAAATGAAATTTATTTTGGTGCGTAAGTGTTGAAAAAAAATCCAGAGTAAGATGTTCATGGTAATGTGAGTCAATGTATTGCTTGAGTTGTTTACATTCACAGGAGACATCTTTTTGTGTGTTTATCGAAAAAGTATCACCTGTTATTCTGGTGATTTTAAGCAGCAAAATCATAAGATAATGCTGGCAAAGTTGTTCATAAGACTTGTAATGATGTTGAACTTCCTGAAGCATGGATCGAAGCAGCGGCAGAATGATATGGCTTTGGGTATGTAAATCAAACACATTATATGCATGTAAATGATCATCTCCGTTAAATTTAAATTGAAGGTTGTCAATTCCGAGTGCCGTATATTTGAGCGGGTGTGAGTGGGAAGATATTTCTGTGTGCTTAATATTGGGGTTAATAATGATTAAAGAATCTTTTTTAATTGGGATGCGCTTTTCTTCAGAGCAAAATAAACCTTTTCCATCGTGAACATATATTAGTTCACTGAAACTATGGCTGTGGTATAAACTGACCCAATCCTTCCCATAAGTGGAAGAAGAGATATATAACAGACGTTCCGCAAAACTTTGTGTAGAGAGTTCCATAATGGAATATTTTACATGTGGCATAAGAATCTCCTCCATACTATTTTTAATAATTCTATCATGTATATCAGAAAAAATCAATATATATAATATTTGCAGCAACAAATTGATAGATTTCCCGACAAAAAAAACATATAATATAATCACGATATGGTACAAAAGACATAAAAGAAGTTTGTAAATGCTAAAATATTTGGTAATAATGTTTAAGATTGGTAAAAAAAGTGGGTAATTAAAAGAGTTTGGGAGGAGCAAGATAATGAACAAATCCTCGAATGTGTAAATTTAGTAATCAAAAGGACGGTTATAATATAAACAGTGTGGTAAAGGAGAAACAAAGTTATGACTGATAGGAAATTGAGAGGAAGGGTTACGATTCCTACGGATTTAGATGTGATCACGGAGACATTGGAACTGATTGACCGCTGGGGGGCAGATGCAATTCGTGACTGTGATGGGACAGATTATCCGGAAGAATTAAAGAATATAGAAGCGAAAGTTTATGCGACTTACTATACGACTAGAAAAGATAATGAATGGGCAGAGAAGAATCCGGATGAAATACAGCAGATGTATATTATGACTTCCTTTTATTGTGCTGTTTCGGATGTACTTGAGATCCATCTGATGGATCATCTGCATCCCAAAATGCTGAAGGTTAATCATATAGATGATATTTCAAGATGGTGGGAGGTTATAGACCGTACAACGGGTGAAATTGTTTCGCCAAAATATTGGTTCTATGATGAAATAAGCGGAAATGTAATTATAAAAAATACAAAGCAGTTTCATGAATATACGGTCAGCTTTCTGGCATATCTGATTTGGGATCCTGTACATATGTATAATTCCATTGTCAACGGCTGGGATGACGAAGAACGTCAGGTTACCTTCGATGTAAGACAACCTAAGACAAAGGAATACTCTATGAACCGTCTTCGTGAATATTTTCATAAAAACCCTCATGTTGACGTTGTACGTTTTACTACTTTTTTTCATCAGTTCACATTGATTTTTGATGAATTGGCAAGAGAGAAATATGTAGACTGGTATGGATATTCTGCTTCTGTCAGTCCATATATATTGGAGCAATTTGAAAAGAAGTCAGGTTATAAGTTCAGACCGGAATATATCATTGACCAGGGATATATGAACAACTGCTATAGAATACCTTCGAAAGAATTTCAGGATTTTCAGGCATTCCAAAGAGAAGAAGTGGCGAAGCTGGCTAAGGAGATAGTAGACATTACCCATGAACATGGGAAAGAGGCCATGATGTTTCTGGGAGACCATTGGATAGGAACGGAACCTTTTATGGAAGAATTTCAAACTATTGGACTGGATGCCGTGGTAGGAAGTGTGGGAAATGGGGCGACACTCAGGCTCATCAGTGATATAGCCGGAGTGAAGTATACGGAAGGGCGTTTTCTCCCCTATTTTTTCCCCGATACGTTTCATGAGCATGGAGATCCGGTAAAAGAGGCAAAGGTAAATTGGGTCACGGCAAGAAGGGCAATACTTAGAAAACCAATCGATCGTATTGGATACGGAGGTTATCTGAAACTGGCGCTTAGGTTTCCGGAATTTATAGATTATGTGGAAAGTGTTTGCGATGAGTTTCGGATTTTATATCAAAACATCAAAAATACAACGCCTTATTGTATAAAAAAAGTGGCTATTTTAAATTGCTGGGGCAAGATGCGTGCATGGGGCAATCACATGGTACATCATGCGATCTATCATAAACAGAATTATTCTTATGCAGGTATTATTGAGAGCCTGAGCGGAATGCCTTTCGATGTAGTATTTATCAGCTTTGATGATATCATAAAGGACCCGGGAATATTGTCAGATGTGGATGTTATCTTAAATATCGGAGATGCAGATACTGCGTATAGCGGAGGAAGCAACTGGATCAATGAAACAGTTGTTAAAACAGTAAGGGAATTTGTCTATAAAGGGGGCGGCTTTATTGGAGTAGGCGAACCTACCGCCTATCAATGGGAGGGACGTTATTTCCAGTTAGCTAAGCTGATGGGGGTAGAAATGGAGCGGGGCTTCAGCCTGAGTATGGACAAGTATAATTGGGAGGAACACGATCATTTCATCACGGAAGACTGCGGTTCGGAGATTGATTTTGGAGAAGGAAAAAATAATGTATTTGCTTTTGAGGGCACAAAAATTATTAAACAATTAAAGCAGGCGGTTCAGATGGCTGTCCATGAATTTGGGGCAGGGAGAAGTGTTTATATCAGTGGTTTGCCATATAGTTTTGAAAACAGCCGCATATTATACCGGGCTATATTGTGGGCAGCACATGATGAAAAACGGCTTAATCGATGGTTTAGTACAAATTGCAATGTAGAAGTACATGCATATGTGAAAAATGGTAAGTATTGTGCAGTAAACAATACTTATGAAGCCCAGGAAACAACAATATATAAAGGCGATGGCTCTGGTTACTCACTCGTTCTGAGGGCAAATGAGATCCGTTGGTATGATATCTGATATCTAAGGAAATATAGTAACCGGATACTATATGACTTTTTGGATATATTTTAAAACTTAATTTCTCAATTTTAAAAAAGGGAGGTAACATTATGAAACGTAAACTTATCAGTACGTTGTTATGTGTAACTATGGCGGCGGGTATGATGACCGCCTGCACCGGAAAAGGTGAAGGACAGGATAACGCAGCAAATGAGAAAACCTCAGCTGCAGAGAGCACAAATGGAACCGAAACAAATACTCCGGAAGAAGTTACGGGAGAGAAACAGATTCTAAAGGTAGCTGCCTTAGAAGGCGGTTACGGCGGTGAAATGTGGGAAGAAATAGCAAGGGCGTTTGAAGAGATTCATCCTGAA
>Ga0153924_1000623_pt1 | contig 21427 bp, 25 predicted proteins | sample TSNJ008MetaG_FD_104709 | JGI IMG/M metagenome (GOLD analysis project Ga0153924, IMG submission 104709) | Attine ant fungus gardens microbial communities from New Jersey, USA - TSNJ008 MetaG | ecosystem: Host-associated > Fungi > Mycelium > Unclassified | place: USA: New Jersey, Wharton State...
CCCTCCCCGCTGATTTAGGCCAGAGTGGATTTGATGTTCTTCCAGAAGGTCGACATGCTGTTCAGTCCTCGAGTCATTTCAATGCATAATAGGATCAGTCTCGGAAGATCTAATCCTTCTCGTAGTTTTCCGTTTGCTGATTGTTTTTAGACCTCACATTTCATTGGCTGGTTTGTCTTGAGACCAGATGATGATTCGTAGTAATCTTGGATGTTTTGGCAAGACATTGTTACGTGCTTGAATCACTTAGACGGCATTTGTTATTGATGATCACCATTAAAGAAGCGTGAGATAAGTATATCTAAATGTATGGATCAAGATTCCACCAACTTCATCGCCGGCGTTTTCAATGCGTTGAATGAGTTCAGTCTATGATGGTTCATCAGCGGGTTTTGATAGTGGAGTCACTTAGAAAGGACAATGAGATAGAGAGATCGATCAATGGATCTCATGTATTCCTAGATCGATGTTCGGCCTACTTTATTTGACTGATAAGCCATATCCCGAGACAAGTATTTTTCGGTTCCGGAGCTCCGTAAGTCACAGCTCGTCACACCAGATCCTTTTTGGAGCGCTTGAAAAACGTATACGATCATTATTTTAATTTGTATTATACAGTCATGATGGTCGCGGAATGCAAAATGCGCCCATAGAATCATCACGCAGGCCGAACAAAAAATGGCATTTGAAATGTTAGAACTCGCAAGTTAGATGGTGAAAACATCTTAATTTTCAAGATGTTTTTTAACATGGACTCTGCCTCGTTTGGCTCTAAACTAGATTAGATCGCCGCACTGGACTGCCGGGGTTATAGTTGATCGATGAATACCGAGCTTCGTCACACCACCAATAACAATAGGCCTGCCGCAAACTGATTGATTTTCTGCAATGTGCGAGGGTGCAAGCCTAGAAGAGGCTTGCAGGGTTCCACGAGCCTAAGGCTTAATTCTAAGCTGGATTCCTTTTTGAATTAGGTTTAGTCTTCTGTCCGCCACACAGTGAGCCAGTCGAGATGATGCAGACTAACTTTACTTGGTGAATTTGGGAAGATTGAATGCATGTGAGGTCATCCCGATGAATGGAGTTCGTCATAGATTTTTACGTGAGGTCGAGAGATGTTTGAAACCAACATGACACATCATCGTATGAAATAGACAAACTACGGAGGAATCGTGACACCCAATGGACCATGACTTCCGAAACAAACCGGCGAAAGATCTTATGTCCAGAACTCGAGCGATTTGCGGCGTTTCCTCGCTCGTCGGATGATGACAACGATCATTAGCCACGTGGTCCCACGGTTTCCAGGCTCTTTGGTCTCGGCCTACGTAGAAACAGATCTAGCGATATTCGGAAATCCAAGAAAGCACGCCACCTCCATGCTGTTGCTTCATGCCAATAGAGTCTTTTTACAGCTCGCTTCAGTTTGTCCTAGTTCGTGGAGCTGTTTCATGATATTGACCATGAAGTAATGCTCGAAGACAGAAATAGTTCGGCAAGGCCACAACACTAATTATGATTGGGTGCGTTCTCGCGTTCTGATAGTAAAATTACAGCTAGCCGCTGGAAAGTCACACAAACAATCCTTATTTGAAAAGCGGCGCCCGTTCGCCCTTATCCGGCAATTATCTCCGTTTTCAGTTTGCATGACTATAATAGGTACAATTCTACACATGGTCAATTGCACCCGGGAATTCCACTTCGTGATGCTGGCTTCACCCTACGATCTCGGGGTCTGACAAACTCCGTCAAAATCTCTCAAGAGACATGATCTCAAGTTAACTTGATCTGTGAACTAGGGAAGTATTTTACAACAGAAACAAAAGCAAAAGCAATGTGCAATGCTGATCTTGCTCTGATTAACGTGTGCCAATGACTGCACATTGCACCATGTGGTCCAGATTTCCATCTTACCTCTCATCACACAGGGACAGCTTCCCAAAGGTGAGACCTCCAGTTCCAGCAAATTACTATAAAAGAAACTGATAATCTGTGTCGGAGAGATCGTCTATATGCAAGTAATCATCTGGGTATCCTGTCATCCAGTCCTTACGATTTGGAATCATTTGGTTACCAAGAGAACGATTATTACAAGAACGCCACATCATTCAACGGTACGCCTAAGCTCAGCTCGGCACACTGGTGATAGAGCAGGCAGCTTTTTTAAGCACCGAGAAGTCATTCCCTTATTTGGCGCGGCTAGTAGAATTGATTCCCACTGATCTTCTTCATAAGATTTAACAAAAACAATTCCAAGAATGTTATTCGAAACCTTCATCGAAAGAACTAGACAGTCGTTTTACCCTCCAATCTGTTGAAGGATGAATTGGGCCGCCTGGTTCTGGTATCTATTCAGGTATGTCAAATGAACAGTAGTATCGATGCCGAAATCACAAAAGGGGTCGTCGAAATCGCAGAACGATTGGATGAGACCCTGAAGTCTGCTGCTATACTGTTGGCTGGGAAGCCGTGGGAAGAGACTCGGTCTTAAGGAGGTCCCCTTGTCGAATGGTTGCCCAGGAACATGACGAGGATCACCCATTTGGACTATAGCATTCACTGTCTCATATTTAAATCTTCTTTGGGTTTGCTATCGCTCAGCTTGCTAGACTCACCTCGATTTGCAATCGCCGCTGATACGGGAGGCGTCTCAATTCCCAAACCAAGGACACCACCACCTCCAGCCACGGCATCACCAATGATATGTGCTCCCTTCACAGAGATTAGACACTGATCGAATCTCATATGCAAGAGAAGATTACTTGGGAGTATCCGACCAGAACAATTTTCTGGTTCGGACAAGCATTTGCCCGGCTCGTCAGTAATGCCTTGGTTGCTGCAGTTCCTTGTGCTGAACTGCCTGCATAGTTGGTTAAAGTTGCCGGGTAATCAACGGAATCAGTTGAAACGCTCTGTCTACTAGTCAGTTGGACCTGCTCAACCAAAGCACCGATAATGCCTGGACCCGGCAGCTCTGTCGAGGCTCTGGCGGCAATGATATGAACATCTGCACAGGGCGATGCAGGCACAGGGACCGCATTGATCGAGAGTATTGAAGATGTGAGGACGAATGTCCTGAATATTGTCGAGAACATATCGACTTAGTGCTTCTGAGGCCCACTTCACCTCTGTTTTATAACTTTCTGGGCTGGCAAGGGATGCATATAGACTCCGGTTCTGGCAAATGCTTGGAATGTGATCACTCGTCAAAACATCTTCGCAGGACTTGATCGTCCAGTCGGCACAGACTTGTACACATGCAACGAACACCAAAGCACCCGGACATAGTCATGGGCTGCTACCACATAGGCTTGGCTTGAGAATTATACAGACCCTATTGCATGCGTGCTCATCTAGGTGGCGGATGAACCAGCTTTGACCTCTAGAGCAGCCTTGATAGAAATTCATTGCCTGCACAGAACTTCTACTCGCTACAACAGACATTCAAACATCCAAACATTCAAACCGAGGCAATATTTCCACACAAATTCGGGTCGGTCTATACAAGGTATTCAATTGCATCCGTAACGTCCAGTGGGAATTTCGCCCCCGATCTAACAGACTTCGTGCCCTTCGTGGACTAGGAAGAAAAGCTTGATGCTTTCCGGCCCTACGAATCAGGCGATATTAATGGATCTTTTGATATCAAATGAACAATCGATTACAGCTTAGCCACGCCTCGTGTTACAGATGTTTCATTCGAGAAGCTCACGTAGCTCCGTCCCGAGTTAGACCCCCAAAACCAAGTCTTTTCGCTCTTGCAAGATCAGCAATACAGAGATTAGGGGCTTCCTAAGCAAGGGTGTTTAGCCAAACGGTTGCTCAGACGCCCACACACGAGGCTGACTATTAGTGTAAATCATTAACAGTAACCGGTCAATGGATTGGAATCATATGAAAACACGCTTATGGACTCCCACGCTAGAATGGAATCTCAGACTTTCAGCTGCTGCGTTGGCGTCTCTCCCATCATACTGTCCGTCTTCTAACTTCTTGCAGGAAAGCTCCCTTGATCCCGTGGTCCAGCGGGAAAAGATGTCGTTCCACCTCCGATTTTATTGCAAGTGAATTATATTGGCTTATGTACTGTTTATTACCTAGCTCTTGTCACTTTCTGATTACATCCTTGCGGACCCATGATTGAGTAAAGCTAACATCTAAAAAACTCAGGGTAGATGTTTAGCATTTGGCGAAGATTAGTCTCATTACCTGATGGGGATCGTACCATGGGTACCATGGAGCCACCGTGAAAGGCCTTATTCGTCTGAACCCAATCGAAGTGAAGCTATTCATGATACAATGCGCGGTAACCGCAATCAACAACCTAGAAGGGGATAGACTTTGCTCAAATGCAGGTCGCATACAATAAAAACAGATGGGTGGTCCGCGAGTAAGGCTTCATAACAGATTTTCTCCAATCTACTATATAATTGATTCAGAATGATGTTACACATAAATCATCTACGCATCCTGATTTAGCAGCCGGTGCCGCGGGCATGCCGCCAGCTACCATCCCGATCTCGGAAAGAAGACTCCATTGTCATGAAAGTGAAACGCGACGTGAGAGTGGGTCGGGAATAACACTGAATAATTTCATAGGCAAGAACGGAGGACTATTTACATTTACGAATAGGAGACGCTCAACGGAACTTTGATAAGTATAAACATCATTCGTCATCACTATCAACTTCGTGGTTGATAGCATCGTGAGTGGCGGCTTCCAATTTCTCCAAATCCCAGCCAATGACATCCTTCTTCACCTTGGTCTTTTCCAAGATATTTCCCAAATTATTCAAAATTTCATCACTGAAACATACGAATGAAAATGCTTGGCATCATGAAAGAAGCATCAAGGAAAGACAAACCTGGCAGAAGCTTGTGTCCATGAACAGAAATCATCAACCCACACCTTACTATAGACATAATAAACTTCGTGGTGGTCCAGAATATGCTTCATTTCCAATAGACAACGAACAACGGTCCGTTTACCTCTGAGCAGAAGCTGAGAGACGTCAAAACAACAAGCTTCTGCCAGTGCAAATGAACGGTAGAGAGGAAAGGCAAGAGAGCGCCTGTAAGAAGGGATGAATGTCGCTATTAATTCTTGAGACGAAAATGTGTTCGGATTAAGAACAGCCACGGGTGAGTAGGGCAATTCGGGGTTAGGAGGATCGAGAGCGGAGAATGCCGGTGTAAGACTACATATCGTCCAAGCACTCTCGGGAGTTGGATCATGCTGGCTAGTCCTCGACTCGTAAGCATAAGAGAAGAGTAGAGTGACGAGGGTTAGATAAAGAAAGTGAGTTTGGATTGGTGTTGTCAGGTCTAGAGTTATTTGATGTAAGGCGTGAGTAAGCATATTGAAGATTCCTGTAGTTACACTCTTTACGGGGCAGGCGCAACATCGCCAGAGTTTCTTGCTCCGTGTATATGACTTCTTCTGTAGAAATTTCAGGGTGTTTCCACCTGAGAAGATCCTGGATGTGTTCATCATCTGCATAGTCTGCCCTGATATGGATATTAGTGTTTTCCCGATTTAAAAGATGTTGAATAGCACATACATATAGTATTCTGGGTCCCACTTATCATTCTCGTGCTGTGTCCGTCGCCGTCTCCTTTCAGAAAGGGAAAGTTTTTCTGTGTCATCACCCAATTCATTGACTTCATTTTCCGTGTGCATGACATGCACGAAATACCCATGATATGAATTCAGGAATCCATAAAACTTTTGCAAGGATGTCTCCAGCAAAGGGGTGTCTGTAGGTAGATTCTGAGGTAGCTGCCAATCATTTTCTGCCGCTGGGACCCCTAGGTTAATTTGGTATCTTATGAATAAGCCCGTGAACCATACCCTGTAGAATCTCGTTTTTCTCCAAGGACAAGTTGTCAATCCCGGAAACCAACTCACTCTCTTCTGTATCTTGAGATGAGACCACTTCGATGGTCGGCCCCGTATTAGTCTTTCGCGGGGCCAAAAGTTTCGTCAATAGGTCCAAATCCTTAAAAGCTTGACCCTTATTCTCTTTCGTGAGAAATATTGTCAAATACCCTGAACTCGGGTCATACTTCGCCGTGGACATGTCGTCTTCTACAAGGGCATGGGAAAAGTTCAATCGTAGGAAGTAAGGGTTAACGTGAAGAGAGACTAGCGTTTCATCGACATGTATCTCGACATCGGCGGCCTACTTTGTTTTTCTTAGATTTTCATGCGATCGATACCAGCTCCTTATAACTTACACGAACGGAGGGACAGTAGACCGAGACGATGACGGACTCGGCCGTCTGAGAGCATTCGAACCGAGGAGTTATCATGAATGTCAACCGGAATTGGGAGGAGCCGGGTAGCAGGTACGGATCTTCAGTATTGAACGTTCCGCGCTCGACGTTGTCAACTTGGCAGTTACAAGGTTAATATCAGAGTGGTGGTGCAACTGCAATAAGATACAATGTGAGCTTGATGGACTCTTAATTGTAAAAAGTAACTGTGTATCTGGATGAATGAAGCCTCAAATTTGAGCGCGAGCGAGAGATTGTTAGCAGCACAGAGAGATAGTAAATGTAGATCAGACAAATGTCAAACTGATCATTCAGTGGTCACGTTGCGATAGAACCCCGAGCATCATTAATTCATCGAAGGCTGCCATCTAAAGCCGTCCAGTGTCTTATAAAAGCTGTAATTGTGTTCCCAACTCAACAGAAATTATTCCATGGATCCTCAGGTATGACTCCGATAGCCACCTCAGGTCAGGACTCACTTCGTCTTTAGAAACTTCCTACGTATCCGACTTACCAGACTGTCGAACAACTGATTGTTCATGAAAAAAAGGGAAACTGTGTCCCAGTTTATGTCGAGCTCTCCGCCGATCTGATCACACCATGTATGGCTTACCTACGGTTAGCCGAGAACTCAAAGTATAGCTTTCTCCTCGAATCTGTTGTAGGAGGAGAGAATGTCTCCCGATATAGTTTCATTGGCGCTGGTGAGATGGCATCATTCGGTCGCTGAGTGCCGTGTTGACCAGGCTACTCCCTTAGATCCTCTGAAAGTCATCAAAACAGGACCCAACGAAGAGATCAGTGGTGACCCGACGATCGCTTTGCAGAAAGAACTTGCTCTACATCAATACATCAGGATACCCGAAGTACCAACATTTTCTGGGGGTGCCATAGGTTATGTTGCCTATGATTGCATACAGCACTTTGAGCCCAAGACCAAGGCCGAGCTCCGGGATCCGCTGGGGATCCCTGAAGCCGTCTTCATGCTTGTTGATACCCTCCTTATTTACGACCACATCTTCCAAACCCTCAAAGTCGTTTCACACGTATTCAGTCCAATGGATTCCCCTCAAGAGAACCTCAGCTTCATTTATCAAACTGCTGTGGCTAAAGTTCGCCGGCTAGCGAGAATCCTCTTGACATCATCTACACCAGAGCCTTATCAGCCTCCTATCACTCTCGGAAATGAGGGTGTTTCTAATGTTGGAAAGGTTGGGTACGAGGGCTTCGTGACGAAGCTCAAGCAGCACATTGTCGCCGGTGATATCATCCAAGCTGTTCCTTCACAACGACTGGCACGCAAAACAGATCTTCACCCGTTCAATGCCTATCGTCACCTTCGTCAACTTAATCCTTCACCATACATGTTCTTCCTGGACTTTGGCGAGTTCCAACTTGTTGGTGCGAGTCCAGAAACCCTATGTAAGGTGGAGAAGAATGTCGTCTTCAACCATGCTATTGCTGGAACGACGAAACGAGGCAAGACCCCAGAAGGTGTGTCACGATGGTATCGTATCGAGATAGTTCAGATCTTACCTCCGATCCATAGAGGATGAGAAGCTCGGTGCTATCCTTCTGGCCTCGGAGAAGGATAGAGCGGAGCATATCATGCTTGTCGACCTTGCACGGAATGACGTAAACCGTGTCTGCCAACCGAAAACAGTCAAAGTAGACCATCTCATGCGATTAGAGAAGTTCAGCCATGTCATTCACATCACATCACAAGTTTCTGGTGTCCTGCGCGAGGGAAAGAACAGGTAAACTCCAACATGAGGATGTGTTGCAGAGAAGTCAAGCTGATTATCTGTTTAATTTAGATTTGATGCCTTCAGATCTATCTTCCCTGCTGGAACAGTCTCTGGAGCCCCTAAAATCAAGGCCATCGAAATCGTTGCTTCTTTGGAGCAAGAGAAGCGTGGAGTCTACGCAGGAGCTGTCGGTCGCTTCGACTTCGCAGATGACTCGATGGATACTTGTATCGCCATCCGAACCATGGTATTCAAGGATGGTACTGCTTACCTACAAGCCGGTGGAGGTATTGTCTTCGATAGTGTCGAAGAAGATGAGTACATCGAGACCATAAATAAACTCGGCGGTAACGTTCGCGCACTCCAACAAGCTGAAGGTATGGTCGATCAATTTGATTTGACGTCTATTGATCTCTTCTTTACAGAACATTGGTATGAACTCCAGCAAGGCCAACCCCGCGACCAGGCATGATACACGTAGTTGGACAACTGATGTAAACTTGATACCTGTAGATTTATTGTGCTAATTGCAGTTCTACCTTTCGACTGATAGTATCCTTCTCAATCAATTGGAACTTAATAACATGTGGTGCAAAGTATCAGACTACAAATTGAAGCGTAAATAGGTCCGTGTGGAACATTCAGAAAATGACAATGGATATAGATGAAGCAACGGGGATACAGTGATACATATTTACATTTAAAGTGGATTAATTGTCTTGTGAACCCTCAGTCTTTTTGACATCAAAATGCGCTACTCTGTCCAAGCCACTTTCAGCAGCACGAACAGCAGAGGTAAGATCAAGGTGGAAGAAAGGTGTATGGCTTGACATCAAGGGTTCCCAAACGTTATCAATGCTTTGGCCCCCTTCTCGTATGTTTGTTTTGGTGTCACCACTCTCAAGGTCACTGGTTGCACGAATGGAAATGTCATCTGGCGACCTTCCATCCCGATAAGGGACAACAGCAGCAATCTCACGGGGAGCCTTGGAATGTGATGTGCCATAACCAAATCCTCCAGCCACAAGTGCTCGACGTATCCAAGGTGATAGAATAGTTGCAAAGTGAAACTGTTTGAAACTGTCAAATTCTCGTTTCGCTTAATTGATAAATTATGGCTTGCCTCGACTGGGTAATCAGTCCAGCGTTCTATCTCGGTGCGAGCATCGATCAGAGCCTGAACGGCTGTGGTATCAATATGAGACCTGGAATTCAACACACAATCTGTCAAGCCCGCTGTGGAAGTGAAAATTTTGGCTCACTCACACAGTAGAGAAGTCAAGGACAATGGCATGTAAATTCGGCTTTTTTTCATTCAATGCTTGGAGAAGAACAGAGCTATTCCGAGGACCGGCATCATTCCAAGGACGGTCACGAAGTGAAACGGCACTGATGTCCTTTCCACGGCGCATGTTCTCCTTCACATAATCTACGAGTGTAGAATTGACGATCGAACAATTGGGATACAGGTAGCTTTCCTCAAATCTGTAAACCAGAACCCCAGGGGCAGGCGGTATCACCTTCACAGTCGAATTATCGATGCCACTCTTGTTAAAGGGGATGTAGATCTCCCTGGTCCTTTGGTTTGACCCCAACTCAGGCTCAAGGAAAACTCTGCCAAGGAATGAGCCACGGGGATGAGCAACACGAATCAAAAGCAGGGCAAGTGAAGCGGCAATTGAGGTATAGATGCCATTCTCAATCGATGAGAATATCGTGACGAAAACGGCGGCAAGCCAGATAATGAACTCGAGTGGCGAAACACGCCAGTACCTATAAACTTGTTCGGGAGATGCAACTAAGTCGGCAACAGCATGAATAATGACAGCGGAGAGACTAGCATTCGGGATCCAATAGAAGGCATCCGTGAGACCGTAGAGAGCCACGATGACGACAATTGCGGTGATGATGCCAGCCAGTGGCGTACGGACACCCGATTTAGATTTCAATGCGGACCGAGAGAAGGAACCAGTGGATGGATAAGCACCAAAACACGATCCAATAGTGTTTGCTACGCCGATGGCAATAAGCTCTTGGTTGGGATTGATTTTATAGCCATTTAAACGACCGAAGGCTATCCCGGTTCAGATCAATTAATACTACGCGACATTGACGAAATAGGATACTTACATTTAGAAATAGCGATGTGCTCCAAAAACAAGATGATAGTCGCGACCGGTAGCTCGGGTGCCATCGTGGAGACGAGTTCGCTGTCAATGAAAGGCCTACCAATATGTTTCAGCCCCGCGGGAGCGTCCTTAAGGATTCTGATAGGGAAATTTCCCATCGAGTCTCTTCGTCGGCGGCAATAAAGCCAGGAAGCGATGGTTAACACTAGAATCACGAATGCATTCCTGAGAACACCGATGAAAAAGAACAGACGGGCTAATCATCTCGTCAGCATTTGAATGCAGATTTCATACATTGGTTTACGCACCTTGGCGAGGCCATCGTTTTGCACCCCAGAGACAAATGTACCTAACAAAGTATAACACGAAAAGACCTGTGAGACCCCATGCAGCGTCCAACGTAGTATGAGGCAAGCCCTTGAGCGTATCGATGATGACCTGATACGTTGCAGCTCGAGTACTGAGAAGCACTGTTCGAGCACAATCAATGATATTGGATAGATAGGTCACTTACTCAAACCCCGAAATGCCCATGAGCCCAGGAACCTGGCCTGCAGCTATGTTGATTGCAGATCCTGTCATAAACCCACTGACAGCAGGCAACGGAATGAACTCTATGAGCCATCCAAGGCGCAACAAGCCAATTGCCAAAACAATGAAACCTGTGATCAAGGCTACTGCAGATGCAATAACCGGACCTGCCCACTGATTTGGATGTGAGTGCTGTACATGCTTGATGATACTCGCAACAGTGAGTGACATGACGGCAACAGGCCCGATGGTAACATCCTTGGAGGTGGCAAAGAACTGACAAGATTGATGAGCTCTCGGCTCCGAGTGGAGAGATACAATCATACACAGTAGAAAAACACGCCGACGAAAGACGAGTAAAGGCCATATTCAGGAGGCAAGGTAGCAATCTGTGCCAGGGATTGTGAGGCATTGGCTGTGAGATTTAAAATGCGGATGATGCTGTACCTGAGCATAGGACATTCCTTGTGGAACGACGACAATGCCGACGGTCAAGCCCGCAATGAGGTCCCCGGTAAGCCACCCAACATCTGAGAAAAATTCAGTCAGTGAATCCGCCGATGAGCACGTAAGTAAACAGCTTGAAATACGAACTGTATCGATGAATCCAAGTCAAAATAGGGAATAGGCCCAGAAAATAACTCTTAATCTGTCATGTGTCTGGTTTCAGCGAAAGAGGTTTCGTAGACTTTCATGAATCTCGACGCACAGCAGGGAAAGGATTTGTCCAGAAGCGTGATAGACAGTCTTTGGAAGATATCGTGTCAATATCATTTTCTGGATAGTTGACAATCTTTTTGCTGGAAGACTTGAGAATAGCGGGAACCATGGTGGATGGGAAACGAAATATTTTGGGCAGGCGAGTTTTCTATGTCAGTGGACCGTAAACCCGAAAAGGTAGTTCCACTAAGACCTCACTCTTGTCTGCAACAAGTGCCTGAAGTGATCTGATCTAGGTAGAACAGATTTCGCAATTCGAGTCGTGATCTGTAGAAAGTCATCAAAAGTTAATATCCCAATGTTGTGCGATATCAAGGGAGTATGGCGCAATCATGGCGGTCAGGTTACCAAAAGTGGCAACCAGTGGCAGCAAGTTTACAAAAAATAGTATCTGAGCAGTCACTGGGCCTGGCTACGAGAGGCTAGGCGCTTGAATGTAATCTTGGACTGAGAAAAATCCTTAAGGCAGCAGAAAATGTACTACTGGGCTAGCGGAGGTCAATGACATCATTGGTGGCACTTGACCTCCAAGTCCGTAGATATGGTACCGAAAAATGGCTCAAGCGGTTTCACTTCCGAATAATCGATGATGATATTTACTGTTCTTATTGTCTATGTACACTGATTACGCCACGTGAAACGCAAGTGAGCAAAATGCAGTCAAATGTTTGCAAAGATGATGTGCATGGACCCAATGAATTTGTTCCAGTGTCTTGGACTTCTGACCAACGTTCGCATTCCACTGTTTTCCAATCAGAATACTACCCAACCCTACTTCCGAGCGTGGTGGTGGTTCTCGACCTTTGGAGTTATCAATCTCCGGCGGCGCCGTAGGCAGAAAGGGGGAAACGTAAGGATGGATTACCAATTATATCTTCTATGGTCATGAACACTGCGTGAAACTCAGTGGCACAAGCCGTGGTGGCTAGAACCAACTATGTCAACATGGACGCATCATCAACTATCGAGTAATTTGCCTGCAATCAGTCACAAATTAACTTGGGAATCACACTCTGTATCCGGAGTCCATTCAACTGATTTTTATCAATGCCCGTGCCAAGCTTGGATATGCACCAGAAATCTTGAATTATATCGAAGCGCTGTATGAACATGATTTCGATATGTCGCATCAGGTCATGTCCAGAAACATTAAAATGGTTTAGGTAATATGCGTTCGTATTAGTTCGAAGCATTTCTATCTATTCTGAGTATTGACATCCCATTCAGGATAGTGAACTCACAATCAAGTTATGCTTCGTGATTGAATTTAGATCGCCTTTGTCGCTTTTTATGATTTTCCAACGACGCCTCTAATTGCATTGTACCGATGGCAATGCCTTCCTTTCCAGCGATGCTCAGGACTCCAGAAATGAGCTCCGCTGTCCTTGGATTTTCGTCATTGGCCGGTATAGGGTACATTACAAGCCGTGGGTCGACATTCGAGTCTATGACACCAATGGTCGGGACATGCTCAGTAGCACACTCCCGAATGGCGCTCAGATTGTTTGTAGGATTAAGTATAATGGCTAGATCGGGGATTGCTTTGATCTTTTTGATGTCGGGACCGAAGAAATGCTGCCGATTTGTCAAAGTTCCCGGTACCCAACGATCAGTGACAGCATAACCTTGCTTCCCAAGGCGTTGGGCAGCTTTTTGCACTACAGGCTGGAGTTCTGGACGCGATCCAATGAAAAGGATTTGGCCCCGTCGCCGGGCTACTTCCCGTACGACGTTGACAGCACGACGGAGGAGGGGGAGGGTTTGATCCAGGTCGATGATGGTGATGCCTGCGCGAGTGCCATAGGCGTAAGGCATGAAGTTGGGGTTCATCCGCGTTGATGCATGACCGAAATGCGCGCCGGCGGCTAGAAGTGCTGAGATGGTTGCTTCCGCTCGAGGCTTGTGCAAAGAATCTCGTGGCTTGAACGAAGTATTTGGAATTTGGTCGGAGCCATACTGAGAAAATTGGTTTACTAGAAAATGCTGATGAGTCTTAGATCGACTGGATGTGAAGTATCAAGTCACCCACTTAGCAGTCCGAGTTGTTTCCTCCGTGTGGTGAATTCATCCCAATCTGCGGGTGTGGTGAGCCGATGCAATTCTTCGGAGTCTGCTCCAAGAGTCACTGAGCGAGCTTGGATTATACAATGAGGTTGTGAGAAAACGCTCTGCGAGCACCGGCCAGCACCAGCAACTAACCATGAACGGATGTGCTGGGAGTGCATGAGGAATGCGTTGGTGGCTGTGCAAAATTCAAGTGTTTTGCTTACCTCACCCATCGATTTTTTTTTCACGTCTACCTTCGCCTCTAACTCCCTTTACTCGACCACCAAAAATTAGAATGGCAACGGCAGAAGACATTTTTGAAGGTGCTATAGGTATCGATCTCGGTACTACTTACTCGTGAGTTGTGCTACGATACGATCCGGTCATCAGTCCTCCCATGTTGATTGTCGAACAGCTGTGTGGGTGTTTGGCAGAATGACCGTGTTGAGATCATTGCCAACGACCGTAAATCCGTTTTCCTATTGGTCATCGTCATTTTTTTCATCGTACTTTTTACAGAGGGAAACCGTACTACGCCATCATACGTCGCTTTCCACGGCGATGAACGCCTGATCGGTGATGCCGCCAAGAATCAGGCCGCCATGAACCCTAAAAACACCGTCTTTGACGCCAAGCGCCTCATCGGCCGTCGTTATGAGTGAGTTTTGTGCTCCAGTCTGTTACATGTGCTTGATGGTGATTTTTTAGCGATCCTGACGTGAAGAAGGTTTGTAGTTCGGTCTATTTAGTCACATAAGTAGCCTGAGCACCTGATGCAGGATATCTCTCATTGGTCATTTGAGGTTGTCGAGAAGGATGGCTCCCCCATGATCAAAGTCAATCATGGAAAAGTGGACAAAATACTTTCTCCTCAAGAAATTTCGTCCATGGTCCTCACCAAAATGAAGGGAATTTCCGAGGCTAAACTCGGCAAGACTGTCAATAAGGCTGTCATCACGTGCGTAAAATCTGTCTTCATTGTCAAGGATAGTTGATCACCTGGCAAGACCAGTGTTCCTGCTTACTTCAACGACTCGCAACGCCTTGCTACCAAGGACGCCGGTGCCATTGCTGGTCTTGATGTTCTTCGTATCATCAATGAGCCTACTGCTGCTGCTATCGCCTATGGCCTTGATCGCCAGTCCAAGACGGAAAAGAATGTCCTCATCTTTGATCTCGGAGGAGGAACTTTCGATGTTTCGCTCTTGAATATCAATGGTGGTGTCTTTGCCGTCAAGGCAACTGCTGGTGATACCCATCTCGGCGGTGAGGATTTCGACAATGCACTCCTTGAACACTTCAAGAACGAGTTCAAGAGGAAAACCAAGCTTGACATCACAGACGATGCTCGTGCTCTCAGACGTCTGAAGTCTGCTTGCGAGCGTGCAAAGAGGACCCTCTCTAGTGTTACGCAAACTACTGTAGAGGTTGACTCCTTGTATCAGGTAGGCCTACAATACCCTTTCCCCCAAAGCTTCAGAACTTGATTTATTGTCTAGGGAGAAGATTTTTCTGCCAACATCACCCGTGCTCGCTTCGAAGAGATTAATGCTGCTTCGTTTAAATCCACTCTTGAACCTGTCGAGAAAGTCCTGAAGGATGCCAAGATGCCCCGTGACAAGGTTGACGATATCGTCCTTGTTGGTGGCTCTACTCGGATTCCCAAGGTTCAGTTGCTCGTTTCTGACTATTTTGGTGGCCGCACCCTCAACAAGTCTATTAATCCTGACGAAGCTGTCGCTTACGGCGCTTCCGTTCAGGCTGCCGTCCTCACTGGTCAAACCTCTGATCAAACCAAGGACCTCGTTCTCCTTGATGTTGCTCCCCTATCCCTCGGTGTTGCCATGCATGGGGATGTCTTTGGTGTTGTTGTTCCCCGGAATACCCCTATTCCCACCAACAAGTCTCGTGTCTTCACCACTGTCGAGGATAACCAGACAACCGTTACCTTCCCTGTGTATGAGGGTGAGCGTACGCAGTGCCGTGACAACCGTCTTCTTGGCGAGTTTGAACTCACTGGCATCCCTCCCATGCCCCGTGGCCAGGCTGAGCTTGTGACCACTTTTGAAGTCGATGCCAACGGTCTCTTGAAGGTCACCGCTCAGGATCGCACTTCCGGCCGCAAAGCCTCTATCAGTGAGTGGGCATCTTTGTTTGAAAGGATGAATCATGACCCATTATCTTAGATATTACTAACTCTGTTGGTCGTCTTTCGTCTGCCGAAATTGAGCAGATGATCAAGGACGCTGAACAGTTCAAGGCTGCTGACAAGGAATTCACCTCTCGTCATGAAGCCAAGTCTGATCTCGAGGCTTATATCCACCAGGTCGAAAGCACTATTACGTCTCCCGATTCTGGCATGAAACTTAAGCGCGGAGCCAAGGGTCAGGTTGAAGCTGAGCTTGCACGTGCCCTTGAGAAGCTGGAGATGGAAGATTCGACGGCGGATGATCTCAACAAGGCTCGTCTCAATGTTAAACGTGCCTTCCAAAAAGCTACCTCTGGTACTCAACGAAGTTAATTATTGACAATCACTACTGTACCGCCTTGCATCTCTCTACCTTGTATATGCAGTCCACCTATCCCTTCCTTTGTTGTTGTCTCCTTTTTCTTTCTTACCCTTTGTTATATCATGGTTTCCATTTTTTGCCAGGGAAGTCTTGACTGTAGGTTATTGATTTTGATGTCCTACAGAGGATGTAGATGGCTAGAATGATACCATTTCATGATAATCCATGCTCTTTCGTATTTTGTGTTCATCATAGTTCCAACGAAGGTCAGTATATAAAAGTACAAACACATGTGAAGATGGATGAAAATGCATCAGTCTCAGTAATTTAGGATTGTCTTCACAACACTTTTCAAGAGGTAACGGCCTTATTCACCCGAAGTGCAATATCAAGAATCCAGAGTTCTTCGTCAGAACCGTTACAGAGCGCCTTGTCAGCTTCCGCAAATATTAGTGCACATGCTGATTTTTGTTTGCTATTCAGTAGGGAATTGAGAACCACTAAGTCATGAATCTATGATTAGATATTGAGCGGGGATTGTGACGAGATTGGGAGCAGGAATTTACCTGGGAGAGTAGCTGCGTTGCAGCATAACCCTCTCGGACGATCATTTTAACGCTCTTTTGTATAGTTGAGAAGTCTGTTTTTCTGGCATTGCCGTCTACGTCCATTGCCCCGTCCTCAACATCAATACCCAGCACTATGGCGAAATCATTGATTACTTTATCAGGTATCACGCCTGCAATTTCCTGGATGTCGGATGAGAGAATGGGTGCTGGTGGGTTAGATGCCGAAGCAAGTCGGGAGGCCGATTGAAGGTAAGTGATTGCACGTCTAAGGTCACCATTGGAAACGTTGATGAGAGTCTGGAGGACTGATTTTGCCACATCCACTTGTTCTTCCTCTGCAATATAAACTAAACGTGACATTGCTGCTTCAGAATTGAGAGGTGTGAAGCGGAATTTTGAGCAACGGGAAGCAAGAGGTTCAATAATCCTGATCAAACGATTGTAGTACGTGCCAAGGCAGGAGATGTCAAAATGCTTGCCTGGTAACATAATTGCATACGAGACAGAAACGTGTTATTCGAGCGTAGCTTTCCATGATTCGTCGGAGAGCACCTTGAGCATCTTGTGTCATGGAATCCGCTTCATCTAAAATGATGATCTTGAAAGGAGGACATGGGTATGTTTTGCCGTCGGAAGCGATGGTTTGTGCTCGAGGAGTTTGGCGAGCAAAATTCTTGATTTTCTCGCGGACGATGGCAATACCTCGTTCATCTGAGGCATTGAGCTCAAGCACTCTATTCTTGAAGTTATCTGGTCTTGGATGATTGGAAATAAGTGCGAGACAGCTGCATGCAATGATATTAGAACATACCCGAAGAGCTGGCGCGCCAAAGCTAAGATTGTTGAGGTCTTTCCTGTTCCTGGAGGTCCATAGAAAAGCATATGAGAAAGCTAGTTATGTTAAGGGTTTTGAACATGAATTCCAGGAGCCGACTTACATTTGTTGATGTCAAACTCTTCTGTAACACTGCGATAGTATGTTCTTGGGCAGATACATCATCGATCGTTTTCGGTCGACTAGAGATGTCAGTCGAATCTCTGCCAGAATTCATGATATTACTCACTACTTTTCAATCCACGGTTGCAGCGTAGGACCCACAGTGGATTTTACAGTTTTTGATTTTGAGCTGAAAAAATTGGTGGCCATTTGAGGGAAGAAGTGTGACAGACGCGCCAGTAATGGCTGTTACGATCGCGTCGATGCGCACGTGGCACTTTTGTCTCCTGCACAGCTGTGTTATTAGCATGAATGAAGGCGCTTTCAAAGGTTTGTCTGATTCCGTCCTTCGAGTTTTTTTTACTTGACTCAGAGGCGTTAGTGACATTGCAAAGTCCCGAGAGTATGATATATCCGTATCTTTGCCAAACCCCTTACTCAAACCGCGTTTCTTCTCTGCTAGAGAAACCTGTAATTGCGGAGCTGAGGAATGGCAAGGTTGTTTTCAAACAAAAGCCCATATCGCTGGAGCAGCTGTCGGAAACGCTGCAAGGTGTGACTTGAGCCTTGGCAGTATCCGGATATCTGATACCGCGCTCTAGAAATCGTCAGATTTCGGGAGATGATTGAACAGCAAAGTCGAGACCATGATCAAACTTTACAAACTTTTCCTGAAGAGCACTTGCCGCTGATAGCCAAACTCGGACACGAGAGGTGACTAATATTATGGAGATAACTGCAAACTGATGTGGACGAGTCCCTTTAGCGATAAAACTCTCGCGGCTTTGGGGAAACACATACAACATGTTATAATGCCACCTCAGGAAGATACCGAAATGGATTCTGCTCAATCGGTTCTTCCACTTCAAGCAATAGAACAGGCTATCAGATTGGTTCTTTCGCGCAATAACTATGGCCTTGATTCATTGACCGGCTTGAAGGTGCCAGCGGCTATGTGCGTGTGGCGGTGGGAGGTTCAGCCAAACCACAGAGATTGGTTACCTAAGAGTGCACGAGAGAAGCTTGAGGCGCGGTCATTGGAGCGTATACAGGTAGATGAACGTTCAGAACTGTGTGCTATCCCTGATGCCTTTCCTAGGCAAAAGAACAGCTTAGACACGGTTTTGAGGCTCTCAGTCAAGCGGAGAGAGATGACATCCTTGATCCCAAAGGCACGAATCGGGCTAGCAAAGATCTGTCGAACAAAACGGAGGCCCTCTCACTGATCAATATGACTGATCAAGAGAAAACCTTTTCACCCATCAACACAGTACAAGTGCAAGACGATGAAAGCGTCGAGAATGCCAGGGAAATTATCGGATCTAGCCGCCTTAAAAGGCCTCAGGATCCAGAAAAACTGGCCAAGGTGAGACCTTGATCGTTGTCCTTTTCTTTAGCAGAATGATCAAGTCCACTCTTTCTCCAGGAGAGGGAAAGGTTAGAAAAGAGGGCAGCCAAAGTGGAGAAGGAAAAGAAAGCAAAGGATGCTCAGAATAAATCACGAACACTGATGGCTAAGTTCTTCTCCAAGCCCCAGGGGCCTCCTGCTCCTAGTCCCAATGGGAGGGAAATGAGCACCAGGTCATCTGCTCTTAGCGACTATGAGAGGATATTCAAGTCGTTTTCCCTTAAGAAAGGTTGCATTTTGGCTCCAGCTAACTATTTCAAAAATTCGAGGAGGCAGAAAGGGAAAGAAGTGGCGCTCCTCAACAGTTCAGGAGTCATTTATCTTGACTCCAATGATGAAGAAGAGGGATTCGGTGATGTTATAGAGAAAGATTCGAGATCCGGTTCAGTCGACGTAAGTTCTATGACAGCGCAAGGTATACTTGTCTTCATAATTTCCAGGGACATCGCTGACCCTTCTTGCTCAGAACGACTAAGTAATATCTTGACTTCCTTACCCTCACCCCTTGATCGTTCAAGACTTCCAAGACCTAGACGGAAGGGTTCTGGTTCTGGCTTCAGAATATACAATCCATGCTCTATTCAGGACGTCATGACAAGACTCTCTGAGGCAGAGATTGTGGGAGACGACAATGAAGTTCGGACACTTCTCAATCAGTTACAAGACCGTGAACTTTTCCCTGCAAAAATCTTGATGTATCATGAAGATGCCCGACCCGGGTATTTTGGGACATGGACTCGGAGTTCGAAGATCATAGGGCCTCGACGGCCATTCGGCAAGGATGTTGTGGAATTCGATTATAATTATGACAGTGGGGAAGATTGGGAAGAAGAGCCGATGGGAGATGTAGATGATGTCCTGCAAGATGATGGAGAGGACGTCGACTCAGAGGAAGCCGACTCGGATCTAGATAGCTGGCTAGTAGACGATGACGAAGAACCTGAAATATATCAAACTGTCCGGGATGCATCACCGCCTGGGTTTCCTGATTTTTCGGATATGCCTCCACCTCCACCGAAGCGCAAAACTGTAGAGCCGGATAAAAAGGTTAAAAAACGCAAGGTCGTGGTCCCACTGATACCATTCTCAAAAGGACCATGCTGGGAAACAAGAATTGGCGAGTGCGAGTACGAACCTTTCAATTCATATCGGATACAATTATTCAATGGTGAGCTTATTAATGTCTGCACTGCTTTTATTGTTGTAATCTTGCTGCAGACACAACCTTTCCTATCGATCCGTTCACATTTGTATCAACATGCGTCGAGGAATATAGAGCAAGCCTCAAAAACCCTACAATCACGTCTGCTCCCTATGCAGCTGCTTCCAACGTGTCAGATGTTCCTGGACAAAATACTTCTACTACCAATGCCAATGGCGTGCCTATGCCTGATACTTTGATGACTGCTAGCAAGAGGTCTGCCCCAGTTCTGAAGAGCTCCTTCCCGGATGCACACCTTCCTTACCTCTTCAGCAAAATATCCGAGCTTCAAATGACCAGCTTTGTACTGCTAGTAGAGACCATATATCAAGAGCTCAGAGCTCACAAAGTGACTAAGGTTGCGATCGAAGCGAAAATAAGGGAGGTTAGCGAGAAGTGTAGAGAGAAGAAGATCTGGGTCGTAAAGCCCGCGCTCAGGGTATGCGGTTCTGGTTGCTAAACAACACGTGTTGTGCTGAGTTTCGACCAGGCGCAGTTCACGGAACTCTAGACTCTCTTTGATTAGTATACGAAAGGTTATCCTTTGTGTCCATCTTCACGGTTGTTTAGTATACCATATTTCACTATGTTTCGGAGCTGGAATCGTTGTGTCAACTTAAGAACATACCATTGTTTTCCGGTTTGTGCATTTGTGGCAGAAAACATTGAATTGTTTCTGGCATAGCCTTAGGTTCTGCCTCCTGAATACCCAAACGATCTTATCCTCTCGAAAAGATTAATTGACCCGTCTCGTGAGGATCACATGACTATCGCGCTTCATGTTCCAGTTAGGACCAGTAACCTAACATCCCCTTCACGAGAGATGTCCATTGATGCCCAAGAAGCCATGTAGGTAATGCGCCTACTACTTGAATCAGCATAGGACACTCATGCCATTCAGAGAGGCTATCCGTAAAATGCGACCCATCATAGATCCTAAAGACGACTATATGAATATAGTTGATGCCGAGCAGAAACTCGCCGCTTCGGAAACTAAAAGAAAAAAAGAACTTGAAGAAGCGCATGCAAATCTCAAAGGTAGCCTTGACTACATATTGTTAAAAGTTGTCGATCACCAGATTACCGTGATTAGCATTATCCAAAGTGCTCGAAGCGGCTCGTATCTCGTCTACTCGCCCAGAATCTGTCCCATCATTAGAGGCACATGCTTCCACCCTTAACAAATTTGACAGCAGGAAGTTCTCTCTCATAAAAGCCATCGGTGAAATAGAAAGCGAGATCGGAAGTAAAGAAGCTGAATTGGCAGCTCTCAAAGAGGGGGTGAGGAAGCTTGAGGAATATGACCCTGCAACGGAACATGAGAAGGAACTAGATGGCTCTATGTAAGTAGA
>Ga0153924_1000624_pt1 | contig 21403 bp, 23 predicted proteins | sample TSNJ008MetaG_FD_104709 | JGI IMG/M metagenome (GOLD analysis project Ga0153924, IMG submission 104709) | Attine ant fungus gardens microbial communities from New Jersey, USA - TSNJ008 MetaG | ecosystem: Host-associated > Fungi > Mycelium > Unclassified | place: USA: New Jersey, Wharton State...
ATCAGCACGTTCGGCTCGTCGAGCAGGATGAGCATGAGCTGCAGGCGGCGCTTCTGCCCACCGCTCAGGTCCTTCACCGGCGTGGAGAGCTGCGCCGAGGTGAAGCCGAGCCGCTCGAGCAGCTGGGAGGGCGTCATCTCCTTGCCGTCGGCGACGTAGCTGGTCTTCTTGCGGGCGACGACCTCGCGGACGCGGTCGTCGGCGAACTGCGCGAGGTCGGCGAGCTGCTGGTCGAGCACGGCGATCTGCACGGTCTTGCCGGTCTTCACCCGGCCGGACGTCGGCTGGAGCTTCCCCGCCACGAGGTTGAGCAGCGTCGACTTGCCGGCGCCGTTCGGACCGAGGATGCCGGTCCGCTCCCCGGGTGCGATGCGCCACTCGATGCGGTCGAGGATCTGGGTGCCGTCGAACGAGACGCTGACGTCGAGCAGGTCGACGACGTCCTTGCCGAGTCGCGCGGTCGCGGTCTTCGCCAGCGCGACCGTGTCGCGGATCGGCGGCACGTCGTCGATGAGGGCGTTCGCCGCGTCGATGCGGAACTTCGGCTTGCTCGTGCGGGCCGGAGCGCCGCGGCGGAGCCACGCGAGCTCCTTGCGGGCGAGGTTCTGGCGGCGCTGCTCGCTCGCGGCGGCCTGCCGGTCACGCTCGACGCGCTGCAGGATGTAGGCCGCGTAGCCACCCTCGAAGGGGTCGACGACACCGTCGTGGACCTCCCAGGTATCGGTCGACACCGCGTCGAGGAACCACCGGTCGTGCGTCACGACGACCATGCCGCCCTGGTTCGCCGACCACCGGCGGTTGATGTGCTCGGCGAGCCACTGGATGCCCTCGACGTCGAGGTGGTTCGTCGGCTCGTCGAGGAACAGGACGTCCCAGTCGCCGACCAGCAGCCGGGCGAGCGCGACGCGGCGCCGCTGCCCACCACTCAGGTCGTCGACCGACGCCTCCCACGGGATGTCGGACACGAGGCCGCCGATGATGTCGCGGATCTTCGGGTCGCCGGCCCACTCGTGCTCGGCCAGGTCGCCCACGACGACGGTGCCGACGGTCTCGCCCGCGGGCAGGATGTCGCGCTGGTCGAGGTACCCGACCGTCAGCCCGCGGCGGTGCGTGACGCGGCCGCCGTCCGGTTCGAGGCGCTGGGACAGCAGGGCGAGGAGCGTCGACTTGCCGTCGCCGTTGCGTCCGACCACGCCGATGCGGTCCCCCTCGTCGATGCCGAGGGTGACGTTGTCGAAGACGACCTTGGTGGGGAACTCGAGATGGAGGTTCTCGGCGCCGAGGAGATGAGCCACCCGTCAAGGGTAGGCGGCGCGCGGGGGTGCGTGGTGCGGGGCGGGGGTGGGGTGCGGTGCGGACCGAGTCGGAACGACAGATCCGCTGTCGTGCGACACCGGCGTTGTCGTTCCGAGTCCGGTCACGTCGTGCAGGTGAGCGGCGAGCACCGACCTGGAGGCGCGGATCAGCTCCCCGGGGTCGGCTCGCCTTCGCCGGCAGCCTCCTTGGCACGGCGCAGTCGCGCCTGGGCCTCCCAGTACTCGATCTCACGCTCGAGCTCGGCGAGCTCCTGCTCCGTGCCGGTCACGCGCCGGTCGCCGTGGGCGGCACGGGCGTGACCGAGACTCGCGTACTGGTCCTCGTGGCGCTTCGGCTCGATGTAGCGGCCGTGGTTCCGGTCGCCCTGGCTCCAGTCGTGCCCGACGGCGAACCACACGATGCTGCCGACGACGGGCAGGAAGATGCAGATCAGGATCCACGCGAACTTCGGCAGGCCCCGGACCTGGTCGTCGCTCTTCGTGATGATGTCGATCAGGGCGAAGACCAGCAGGACGATCGACGCCCCGTACAGCAGCACGCTCATGAGCAGCGAGTCTATGGATCGCCTACGAACCTGCGCTACGCCCCGAACGCGTGCCGCGGTTGCGATCCGGCAACGGTCTACTGCGCGGTCAGGTGGACTCCGAGTCGAGGTACCGCCGCGCGAGCAAGACCTCGCGAAAGGCGTGGATGCCGGCGACGCCCCAGAGCGCCGCGACAACTGTGTACATCGGCCACAGGTCGGCACCCGAGACCGCGAGCGCGGTCCACAGCAGGAACGGAGCGCACGCGGCCGGGAGCGTCCGTCCTCGTGCTTGCTGCACCGCGGCGGCACGGACCACGTCGAGGCGATCGACTGGCACGGGACTGCGCCGGCGGATCGCTCGTGAGACTGCGGACTGCTCACGCGTGAGGAGACCCTTGATGACAGCCTGCCGTTCGGGGTGGCGCGCACCGTCGACGACGGTTCGGATGACCTCGACGATGACGACCGCCAGGCCGACGACCGCGCCGACCATCGCGGTCACCCACCTCCCGACTTCCTCCGGGTCGAACGACAACGCAACGACCACGAGGACGAGCTCTGCTGCCGCGAGCACGCCCAGCGCGAGCGGGATCGAGGCCCGGTGGCGCGGATCGCTCTCGAGGATGCGGTGCGCCTGCTCGGCGGCCTGCGTCCAGCGCCACTCGGCGGCTGCTGCGGTGTCGGTCATCGCCTCCGACCCAACCACACGGCGTGAGGATCCGTCAGAGGGCGGCGACCCACTCGTCGGAACCGTCGGTGAACTGCTGGCGCTTCCAGATCGGCACCCGCTCCTTCACGAGGTCGACCAGGGCCCCGCACGCTGCGAAGGCCTCAGCCCGGTGCGGCGACGACACCGCGGCGGCGAGCGCCACGTCCCCGACGACCAGCGCCCCCACCCGGTGCAGCACCGCGATGCGGACCTCGGGGTGGGCGTCGGCGATGGTCCGGGCCACCTCGGCGATGACGGCACCGGCGCTCGGGTGCCGTTCGTACTCGAGGGCGGTCACGCCCTTGCCGCCGTCGTGGTCACGGACGACCCCGGCGAAGGTGACGACGGCGCCGTCCTGGTCGGTGGCGACGACCGCCGAGACCTCGCCGACGGTGATGCCGCGGTCGACCACGTCGGCCAGGACCACTCGGGGAGCCGCACTCACGAGGCGCTCCGCGGGGCGTGCCCCTCGCCCGACATCTGCGCCAGCACGTGGTCGAGCAGCCCGTCGAGGACGGCGAGCCCGTCCGCGACGCCACCGCGCGAACCGGGCAACGTGACGACCAGCGCGCCGCCGGTCGCGATCCCGGCGACACCGCGGCTGAGGAGTGCGGTCGGCCCGGCGCCGGCGAGCCCGCGACGACGGATCTCCTCGGTGATGCCGGGGAGCTCGAGGTCGATGAGCGGTGCGACGGCTTCGGGCGTGCGGTCGGTCGGGGTGACCCCGGTGCCGCCCGTGGTGATCACGACGCGGGCATCGGCGATCAGTTCGCCAGCGACGGTGTCGGCGATCGGACCGCCGTCCGGCACGATGAGCGGCTCCGCCACGGTGAAGTCGTGTTCCCGGAGCCAGCCCGCGATGACCGGCCCGGTCCGGTCGAGCGCGGGGTCGGCGGCGGCCTGGGTGGACACGACGACGACGGCCGCACGGCCCCTGGTCGGCTGCGAGGTCATCGGTTGCTCCAGTCCCCGGAACGGCCACCGTGCTTCTCGAGCACCCGGACGTCCGTGATCGTGGCCGTCCGGTCGACGGCCTTCACCATGTCGTACACGGTCAGCGCCGCGACGCTCGCCCCCGTCAGGGCCTCCATCTCGACGCCCGTGCGTGAGGTCGTCCGGACGGACACCTCGACGAGCACGCGGTCGTCGTCGCCGGTGATGTCTACCTCGACCCCCGCGATCGGCAGCGGGTGGCAGAGCGGGATGAGGTCGGAGGTCTTCTTCACCGCCATGATCGCCGCGATCCGCGCGGTGCCGATCACCTCGCCCTTCGGCAGCGAGCCGTCGAGGATGCGGGCGACGACGTCCGGCCGGGTGACGAGGGTCGCCGTCGCGGTCGCCGAACGGGCGGTGACGTCCTTCTCGGAGACGTCCACCATGTGCGCACTGCCGTCGGCGCGGACGTGCGAGAGCTCATCGGAGGCGGGTGCTGGTTCGGTCAACGGAGGCTCCAGACGGTCAGCGGGTCACCGGGCTCCACCGTGGCGGTGCCGATCGGGACGTGGACGAGGTGCGTGGCGGTGGCGTAGTGCGCGAGCAGGTGCGAGCTGGGACCGCCGACGAAGCGCACACGGCCGTCCTCGACCCGGCCGCGCCGGACCTGGTGCTTGCCCTCCGGCGAGGTCGCGGTGCCGGCTGCAGGCAGGACCTCGGCCACACGGTCGTCGGGGAGCCCGGCGTCGGCCGCCAGCAGCGGGCGCAGGAACACCTCGAAGGACACGAGCGCCGACACCGGGTTGCCGGGGAAGGACACCACCGGAACCGGACGGCCGGCGAGTTCGACGGTGCCGAACGCTTGCGGGCCGCCGGGCTGCATCGCGACCGGTGTCACCGCGAGTCCGCGGGGTTCGAGGGCCTGACGCACGACCTCGTACGCCCCGGCACTGATGCCACCGGTGGTGAGCACGAGGTCGGCCCAGTCCCCCACGGCCTCGTCGAGCGCGGCCACGAACGTCGCGTCGTCGTCCGGCACCCGGACGGACCGTGAGACCGCCCCGACCTCTGCGAGCGCCGCCCGCAGCGCGATGCCGTTCGCGTCGCCGATCGTGGCGTCACCGGCACCCTGGAGTTCGGACCCGGTGGACACGACGAGGACGCGGAGCTGGCGGACCAGGTCGACCGTCGTGACGCCGGCGGCGGCGAGCGTGCCGAGCAACGCGGGGGTCACGGCAGCGCCGGCCGGAGCGAGTTCGCCCCCGCTCGGAAGGTCGGTGCCGGTCGCCCGGACGAAGGTCCCCGCTGCGAGGTCGTCGGGCACGGTGACCTGGTCGAGCGCCAACGCCGCAGGGAACGCTCCGACCGCTGTGGCCTCGACCGGGAACACCGCGTCGGCGCCGAGCGGGATGCGCGCTCCGGTCATGATCGGCGCCGCGGTACCGAGCTCCAGCGCCGGCGGCATCGCCCCCGCCGGGATCGGGGCGACCACCCGGAGCGCGCGTCCGGCCTCGGCGGCGCGGACGGCGAAGCCGTCCATCTGACTGTTGTCGAACGGCGGGAGGGGAACCGGTGCGACGACGGCCCGTCCGAGCACGCGGCGACCCCGTCCGGCGCCGGCGCTGGTCGCCAGGTCGTCGATCTCCCGTGCCTCCAGGCCGGAACGCCGTCTGCCGGACAGGACCGGTGCGACGAGGGCCGCGATCTCGTCGCGGTGCTGACCGATCGTTCGCACGTGTGCCTCCGAACAGGTGAGAAGTGCCCGCTCCCGGTTCGTCCGGGGGCGGTTTCAGTAGCGTAACGAGCGCGCAGAACGCGCCGAGGACCATTCGGAGGACCTGTGGAGGACGACGTGACCACGACCGGAGCTGTGGACGAGACGCGCATCGGGGTGATCGGGGGCTCGGGCCTCTACGAGCTGTTCGAAGCCGGCACCGCGGACGAGATCGACGTCGACACCCCGTTCGGCCCCACGTCGAGCCCCATCAGCATCGGCACGATGGCGGGCAAGCGCGTCGCGTTCCTCACCCGTCACGGCCGCGCGCACTCCGTCGCCCCGCACCGCATCAACCACCGGGCGAACCTGTGGGCCCTGCGCTCGCTCGGCGTCCGCGCCGTGGTGTCGTCGAGCGCCGTCGGCGGCCTGCACCCCGACTACGCACCGGGGACCTTCGTGGTGACCGACCAGCTCATCGACCGGACCTGGGGCCGCGCGGACACCTTCTTCGAGGACGCCGTCCAGCACCTGTCGTTCGCCGACCCGTTCGACCCGGTGCTCCGTCGTGTCGCGGTCGACGCACTCGCGCAGCTCGACGTGCCGTTCCGCCCGACTGGTACCTGCGTGGTGATCCAGGGGCCGCGGTTCTCGACCGGTGCTGAGTCGGTGTGGATGCGCGAGGCGGGAGGCCACACGATCAACATGACGATGACGCCCGAGGTCCCGCTCGCCGCGGAGCTCGGCATCGGCACGGTGAACCTGTCGTTCGTGACCGATGCGGACGCCGGCCTGGCACCCGCCGAGGACGAGGAGTCCGGGGAAGCCCCGGTCACGCACGGCATGGTGATGGAGCGGCTCGCCCGGGCGAACGAGGTCATCGTCCGCGCGATCGGCTCGATCGTCGGCGCGATCCCGGACGACTACAGCCCGCGCGAGCTCGTCCCCGCCGAGGCGAGCGCGAGCGCACTGGCCAGCGCCGGCAGCCGCACCGCCACGCGAGCCACCGCGTGACCCGCCTGCTCGTCACCGGCGGCGCAGGGTTCATCGGTTCCGCGATCGTCCGTCGCGCCCGTGCCGACGGGTACGACGTCCGGGTGCTCGACTCCCTCCGCGACGACGTGCACGGCGACCCCACCGAGATCGTCACCGCGCACCAGCAGCAGGGCATCGAGTTCGTGCACGGCGACGTCCGGGACCGGGTCGCCCTCGACGCCGCCCTCGACGGGGTCGACGTCGTCTGCCACCAGGCCGCCAAGGTCGGCCTCGGTGTCGACTTCCAGGACGCCCCGGACTACGTGTCCTCGAACGACGCCGGCACCGCGCACGTGCTCGCCGGCATGGACCGCCACGGCATCGGCCGTCTGGTGGTCGCGAGCTCGATGGTCGTCTACGGCGAGGGCGCGTACACGACGGCGTCGGGCACCCCCGTCCGACCGCCGGCACGTCGCCGCGAAGACCTCGACGCCGGACGCTTCGACCCGATCGGCGAGGACGGCCAGCCGCTCCTACCGGGCCTGATCGACGAGTCCGCCGCCCTCGACCCGCGCAACGTGTACGCGCAGACGAAGGTCGCGCAGGAACACCTCGCGTCGTCGTGGGCCCGCGCCACCGGCGGTCGCGCGATCGCCCTCCGCTACCACAACGTCTACGGTCCGGGTATGCCGGCGAACACCCCCTACGCCGGTGTCGCGTCCCTGTTCCGCTCGGCGCTGGCCCGCGGCGAGGCCCCTCGCGTGTTCGAGGACGGCCGGCAGCGCCGCGACTTCGTGCACGTCGCGGACGTCGCCGGAGCGAACGCTGCGTCCATCGCCGCGACCGCCGAGCAGCCGTCCGAGTCCTTCCGCGCGTACAACGTCGGCTCCGGCGTCGTGCACACCATCGGCGAGATGGCCGCCGCGATCGCCGGACCCGATGGCCCGCAGCCGGTCGTGACGGGCGAGTACCGACTGGGCGACGTCCGGCACGTCACGGCCTCGTCGGACCGGATCGCGTCCGAGCTCGGCTGGCGAGCCGAGGTCGACTTCGAGCGCGGCATGCGCGAGTTCGCGACCGCGCCGCTGCGCGCCGCCGTGCTGTAGCGGACCCGGTGGGCGGACTGCCGCCCTGGTCGCAACCGCCCGGAGGCGCGGTGCCGGTCCCGCAGACCGGCACCGCGCCTCCAGGCGGTCACGTCGCGTCCCCGCACTGACCGACGCGCCTGTCCCCCGTTCGCGGGTCGCAGCAGACCGAGAGTGCGCGGAACGTCCAGCGGGGGACACCGAACCTGTACCCCGCCGGACTGTTACGTGTTGTGTCATAGGCATGGATCGACAGCCGGCCGATGAGACCGACCGCACCGACGCGGCGACACACGCGGAGGACGCCGCGACCAGTCGATCCGGCGCCCGGCACCGAATGGACGCCATGAACGTCGACGTGATCCTGCCCTGTCTCGACGAGGCGGACGCCCTCCCCGAGGTCCTGGGCAGACTCCCCCGCGGCTACCGCGCGATCGTCGTCGACAACGGCTCCACCGACGGTTCAGCCGACGTCGCCCGCGCACACGGCGCGACGGTCGTCACCGAACCCGTCAAGGGCTTCGGCTCGGCATGTGCCGCCGGCGTCGCCGCTGCGACCGCCGAGTACGTCGCGTTCTGCGACGCCGACGCCTCGATGGACCCCGCCGAACTCGTCCCGCTCGTCGCGCGCGTCGCGACCGGGCACACCGACCTCGCGCTCGGCCGACGCGTCCCGACCACCCCCGGCGCCTGGGCACCGCACGCACGCTTCGCGAACCGTGTCCTCGCCGTGCTCATGCACCGCGCGACCGGCTACCGCCTCCGCGACCTCGGTCCGATGCGCGTCATGCGCCGCGAGGACCTCGTCGCACTCGACCTCCGCGACCGTCGCAGCGGGTACCCGCTCGAGATGGTCCTGGCCGCGCACGCGGCGGGCTGGCGCGTCGACGAGTCCGACATCGGGTACGCGCAGCGCATCGGCGACAGCAAGGTCACGGGCACGCTCCGCGGCACGGTCAACGCTGTCAAGGACATGTCACGTCTCCTGCGTCGGTACCGCCTGGAGGCACGACGCACTCTGGGTGCGACGCGTCCCGTCCAGCAGACGGCCGGTCCGGTCGGGTCGACCACGGTCGAGGAGGTCCGCTCGTGATCGACATCACCGTCGCCGTGGTCGCGAAGGAGTGCCTGCCGGGCAAGGTGAAGACCCGGCTGACGCCGGCCCTGAGCCCGGAGGGCGCGGCGCGGGTCGCTGCCGCGAGCCTCGCGGACACGCTCTCGACCGTTGCCGGGCTCCCCGCCGCCCGCCGCGTGCTGTTCTTCGACGGCCACGTCATCCCTGACGGCGCAGAGGGCTTCGACGTGCTGCACCAGCCTGATGGCGGCCTCGACGAACGGCTCGGCTTCCTGTTCGACGCGATCGACGGACCCCTGCTGCTCGTCGGCATGGACACGCCCCAGGTCTCCGCCGAGGCGCTCGCCCCCGTGTTCGACGACCCCGCGCGCGGCGCCTGGTTCGGGCCGGCTGAGGACGGCGGCTTCTGGTCGCTGTACCTCCGCGAGCCGACCGGTGACCTGCTGCGCGGCGTGCCGATGTCGCAGGACGACACCGGTGCGGTCCAGCTCGCTCGACTGGTCGATGCCGGGCTCGACGTCGGCACGCTCGAGACACTGCTCGACGTCGACACCGTGCCCGATGCCGAGCGCGTCGCGGCACTCGTGCCGGACTCCCGGTTCGCTCGGGCGCTGCAGGCCGAGGCCTCCTCGGCCGGGGCGTCGTCCGTTCCGTCGCTGTTCGCCACCGCCGGAGGGACTCGCTCATGACCATGGAAGCCCCCGTGTCCTTCGGCGCCGGTGGCGGCGAGCCGTACGCCCGAGCCCTCCGCACCGACGGCCGGATCCGACTCACCGACACCTCGCGCCCGGGTTCCGCCGTGACGCTCGACGTCGGACGGTGGAGCGCCGCCGCCGACCGGGTCGACCGCTCACTGCTCGACGGTGTCGACGGCCCCGTGATCGACATCGGTTGCGGGCCGGGCCGGATGCTCGTCGCCGCACGGACCCTCGGGATCCCGGCGCTCGGCGTGGACGTCTCGGCCGATGCCGTCGCGATCGCCCAGCGCTCCGGTGGCACGGCACTGCAGGGCTCCGTCTTCGACCCGGTCCCCGACGAGGGCCACTGGGACACCGCGCTCGTCATCGACGGGAACATCGGTATCGGCGGCGACCCTGCTGCCCTGCTCGCCCGCTGCGCCGAGATCGTCCGCGTGGGCGGACGTGTCGTCGTCGAGACCCACGTCGACCGGCACGCCGACCGGGTCTACACCGCCCGCGTGGTCGATGCCGACGGGCACCAGAGCGAGGGGTTCCCCTGGGCCGAGGTCGGTGTCGACGCACTGCTCGACCACGCAGAGTCGGTCGGCCTCGTCGCCCGGCAGAGCTGGACCGCGAGCGGCCGGACCTTCTGCGAGCTCATCGCCTGAGGTTTCCTTTCTTTGCATGATGCAAAAGAAGGCGCTACGCTGGACGTCATCAGGCCGACGGAGTCGTGGTCGCCGGCCCGGTGACCTACGACCCTCGGCACGACGACGAGGAGCACCCATGCAGAACCGTCAGAACCCCCTCGGCGGCGCCTACGTGACCGGCCTCGAAGCACGCGACGAGATCGGTGCCTACGCGGTCGACGCGGCATGGCGTCCGGTCGGCAGCTACACCGGAACCGGCATCGGGCGTGCGCTCGGTCGGTTCGTCGACACGCAGTTCCGGCGGCCCGGCACGGCGACGTCCTCGACGCGCACGGCGACCGGTTCGCTGCGCACGGCGACGGGATCGTTCCGTACCGCCTGACGCACTCCCCCAGACCGCGAGCGGTCGTCCACCCCGGGTTGTCCCCCTTTCGACCCGGTGTGGGCGGCCGCTCGCTCTGTTCAGCGCAGCAGTTCGTCCGGTCGGTCGAACCGTGCTCCCGACCGCTCGCTGTCCTCGACGTTCAACCAGAGCAGGATGAACGGTCCGACGAACGGCACCAGGTGCACGAGCATCCTCCACCCGCTGCGCCCGGTGTCGTGGAGCCGCCGTGCCTGCAGCGTGATGTTCGGGATCGCGGTCGCAGCGAGCCACACGAAGAACGCGATCAAGAGCGGTGTCCGGGCTTCGTACGGCGCGGCACTCGCTGCGATCACGAACCCGACGCAGACCAGCCCCCACAAGAAGCGAGCCCACCAGAACTCGGAGCGACTCGCCCTGCCTTCGGCGATGCCGTACTTCGTGACGAAGCGCACGATGGCGACTCGAGGACTGGCACCACGAATCGGCCGCGACGCTCGTTGCCAACCAGGACTGCCCACGACCGCGGACCCAGGCGGCGCCAGTGCTTCAGCGTGGGCATCGAACTGCCGCAGCATCCACTCGAGCCACGATCGGTCTGTCGAGTAGTCATCCGCCGGCTCGTAGTTGCAGTCGAGGCCGACGAGGCACGCCCCGAGCGAGTCGTCGTCGAGCTCGAGCAGACCACGGACGTCAGTTGCTACCGCTTGGATCTCGCCGCGCCGCGCGTTCGCGAAGAAGTGTGCCATCACGTCGACCGGAGACATCCCCACCTCAGCCCACTCCCGATGGAAGTACCCGCCGATGAAGTCGTCGAGCGCGGCGAACCTCTCGGTCATGCCGCCGTCGAGCGAGGGGTAGACCGAAACCACCGAATGCCGCCAGGGATCGCCGGGGCGCTTCGCGAGGACCACCCGCACGGTGTCGAGCGGGACTTCCTCGCCGAACGGGGTGCCGTAGCCGACAGGAGCACCGCGCTCAGGGCGGAGGGTCAGGCGCAGCGGCCTCACCATGCCATGGTTCGACCACGCCTCGAACCGCGCTTCGGCCGCGCTGATCGCGGCGTCCGGGTAGGAGCGGATCGTGCGTTCATCGACGGAGAACCGGGCCGATCCTGTGCGGAGCGTCCGTCGGCGCATCACGTCGTCGGTCATCGCGCTCCGCCGTTGCTGAGTTGTCGTTCGACCCGCGCCGCGACGTTGCGCAACCACGCGCGGTCATCGAGTCCGTCGTCCGCGGGGACGTAGTTGCAGTCGAGTTCGATCAAGCGTCCGCCGAGTGCCGACTCGTCCGGGAGGATCTGGTCCAGGTCGCGGACGTCTTCGAGGAGCAATCGCTGTTCGTCGGATGAGGTGCGTGCGAGGTAGTCCTCGAGCGCTTCATCCGCCGAGTACGTCTCTTCCGCCCAGTCCTGATGGAAGTACGTCCCGACGAAGTCATCGAACCCATGGAAGTTGCGCGCCGTGATGCTCGCGACCGCGGGGTATGCCGTGAACACCGTGTAGCCGGAGGGACTGTCCGACGACCCGACGAGCACGGCGCGCACGGCTTCGAGGTCCTGCGGCTCCATGAAGGGGTTCCCCCGACCGGTCACGCCGCCGGGGACGGCGTAGATCCGTAGCGGGCCTGGAGCACCCGACGCGACCCAACGTCTGATTCGCTCGTGGTTGAAGTCGAGCGCGTAGGCCACCACTTCGTTCGCTCGCTCGACGCTCGGAAAGTACGACTCTCCGGTCCGAACCGCGTGCGTCATGAGTCGTTCCTGCCCAGGGTTGGCCCGACGCGCGCTAGTACGCGGCCGCGAAGGTTCAGCAACCAATCACGCGGCGACAGCTGCGCGTCGAGTTCAGGAGAAAATGCGGACGCGTTGACGGAGATAAATCGCCGCACATCCTCGTCTGCCAGCAAGGACTCCACGAGCAGCGCCGATTCAGTGTCGAGCTGTGAGACCTGCTGCTGGGGCGCGTTGTCGACTGCCGCACGCCAAGCATGCTCGGCGGAATCCCAGTCATCCTCCCAGTCCTGATGAAAGGCGCCGCTCAGTATCGCGGAGATGAGCGGAGTGCGCGCCTTGAGTGTCGAGTAATCCATTTCCATTTCCGTGGTGTCAGGGAATCGGATACGAGGAACGTATCTTGTAGTAGGGCGGCCCGGATGGGTCGTAACGAACCGCTACGAGCACCGTTCGCCCGTCGTACATCTGGTTGCCCGGCAGGTTCGGATCAAAACCTCGACCAAGAATTTCTCCGCTCGGCCATTCGAAACTCTTCGGAATGTCTGCTATCCGCTCGTTCCGGACATCATCGACCCATCGAGTGATGGCTTCATGGTTGTAGTCGAGAGCCTTGGCGATGTTTTCATCCGCGGTCGAAACGTCTACCGTGTACGCGCTGCTCGGGCGCTTGCCCTTGAAGCGCGATCGGAGTTCCTCATCGAACGCTTCGCCTTCTCGACCTGTTCTGATGTGCCGAGCCTCGATGTGCCCGCCTGCGTTATCGGTCCCTCGGAGCCCACCCTGATCGGTGAACCATTGCGACTCGACACCATGGCGATCGAAATCGGGGTGCTCAAGTTGGTACTTCTCGACCTTGTCATCCCAGATCTGCTTGAACGCCGCGTCGTCAAAGGGGTTACCGCCCACCTTGTGATCGAGCGCCCACTGCTCGAAGCTGTCGTCGAAGCGCTTGGCCAATTCATCGAGATGTTCTCGCGCGACAGCCGCGGCTGGTCGAGAACTGTGCGGACCGCGGGTGACGACCGAGCATGACGGACTGGAGGCCCGCCTCCAGTCCGTCCCGGACCACGCGGAGATCGTCGGTCGCCCCCGGCAACGCGACCATGCACCGGAGCGTCTCGAAGACGGACCGGGGGCCACGCTGGACGGTGAGCACTCCGCCGAGTGGGCGCGAGCCCGCACCGGTCACGACGAAGGTGGCGTCACGAGGGGACCGGCGCTCGGCCATCGCCGTCAGCCGGCTCGGCGCGAGTGCGGACGAGCCCTCGGCGAGGCCGAACGCGAGCTCCGTCCCGAACGAACGCTCGATGAACCGCGCCGGCGTCGCGGCGAGCACCAGTCCGGCGTGCGCGGCGTGCTCGATCGTGAGGTCGACGTGCAACCGCACGCCTGTCGGTCCGTGGCCCACGGTGCTCGGGGCCTCCGGCGCCCACCGGAACCCGTGCGCTGCCAGCAGGTGCAGCGCTGCCCAGGACACGACCGCGCCGCTCGCTGTGTGCAGCGTCGCGCCGTCGCCGGCCTGCACCTCGGCGAGCAGCGCTGCGTCCGCGCGGATCACGTCCCCCATGCGCTCCACACTATCCCCGTCCTGTGACATGCCGGATACGAGTTCGCCACGACCCTGAGCGCCCCGAGCCACGCGATGCCAGGATGGACCCATGAACGACCGCGCCGGCACCCCTGCCACTGCAGACGACCTCGTCGACCTCGACGCCCTCATCGCCGCGTACCACGAGCGCGTGCCGGACGTCTCGGTCCCCGAACAGAAGGTCGTGTTCGGCACCTCGGGCCACCGTGGCTCGTCCCTGGACTCCGCGTTCAACGACACCCACATCGCCGCGATCACGCAGGCGATCGTCGAGTACCGCAACTCGCAGGGCACCGACGGCCCGCTGTTCATCGGGCGCGACACCCACGCACTGTCGGGTCCGGCGGAGCGGACGGCGCTCGAGGTCCTGGCCGCGAACGGCGTGCACGTGCTGGCCGACAGCGAGAACGGCTACGTGCCGACCCCGGCGCTGAGCCACGCGATCATCGCCTACAACAAGGCCGGCCACAGCGACACGGCGGACGGCATCGTGATCACGCCGAGCCACAACCCGCCCCGCGACGGCGGCTTCAAGTACAACCCGCCGCACGGCGGCCCGGCCGACAGCGACGCGACGAGCTGGATCGCCGACCGCGCGAACGCGATCATCGCGGGCGGGAACGCCGAGGTGCAGCGCACCGAGCAGGCCTCGCCGGACCGGTACGACTTCCTCGGGAACTACGTCGCCGACCTCGAGAACATCATCGACATCGACGCGATCAAGCGTGCGGGCGTGACGATCGGCGCGGACCCGCTCGGTGGCGCATCGCTGCCGTACTGGAACCGCATCCGCGACCACTACGGCCTCGACCTGACCGTGGTGAACCCGGACGTCGACCCGACGTGGTCGTTCATGACGCTCGACTGGGACGGCAAGATCCGGATGGACCCGTCGAGCGCGAGCGCGATGGCGTCCGTCGTGGCACGGAAGGACGAGTTCGACGTCCTGACCGGCAACGACGCGGACTCCGACCGGCACGGCATCGTCACGCCCGACGGCGGCCTGATGAACCCGAACCACTACCTCGCCGTGGCGATCGAGTACCTCTACGCGCACCGTCCGGCCTGGCGCGAGGACGCCGCCATCGGCAAGACCCTGGTGTCGTCGAGCATCATCGACAAGGTCGCGGAGTCGCTCGGCCGGCGTCTGTGGGAGGTCCCGGTGGGCTTCAAGTGGTTCGTCCCCGGGCTGATCGACGGCTCGGTGGCGTTCGGCGGCGAGGAGTCCGCGGGGGCGTCGTTCCTCCGCAAGGACGGCACGGCGTGGACGACCGACAAGGACGGCATCATCCTGGCGCTCCTCGCGTCGGAGATCATCGCCGTCACGGGCAAGACCCCGTCGCAGCTGTACGACGAGCTGACCGAGCGCTTCGGCGACCCCGTCTACCAGCGTGTCGACGCGGCGGCCAGCAAGGACCAGAAGGCACGCCTGTCGAAGCTCGACGGCGACGCGATCACCGCGGAGACCCTCGCGGGCGACCCGATCACGGCGAAGCTGTCGAAGGCCCCGGGCAACGACGCGGCGGTCGGCGGCGTGAAGGTCGTCACCGACAAGGCGTGGTTCGCGGCCCGGCCGTCCGGCACCGAGGACGTCTACAAGATCTACGCCGAGAGCTTCGTCGGGCAGGAGCACCTCGAACAGGTGCAGCGCGAGGCCAAGGAGATCGTGGACGCCGCCCTCGGCGCCTGACACCGCCGCGCGCATGGGGTGGTTCGGACGGAGGAAGCCCGAGGGATCGGCTCCGACGCTGATCGTGCTCGCACAGCAGGCCCTCGCCGAGCGCGGCATGGAGACCACCGTCGAGGTCCTGCCCGGTGAGCACGCTCGCCTGGTGGGCACCGACGGGCGGGTCTTCCTGCTCGAGAACCTGGCGTCGCAGGTGCACGGCGAGCCCCCGGCCGTGCAGGCCGACCTGGTGGCCGACCACTTCGACCGGATGATCCAGGCGTACAGCGAACCCGCACCCGAGGAACTGGGCGCCGACGAACTCCGCGCCCGGATCCGGACCCGGATCCTGTCGGAGCACAGCGGGACCCCGTCGGACCCCGCCGACCTGTCGTACGCGCGGCCGTTCGCCCCCGGGCTCGTCCTCGGCCTGTGCGTCGACTACCCGACGATGGTGAGTACCCTCTCGGCGTCATCCCTCCCGAGGCTCGCGCTCGGCATCGACGAGCTCTTCGCCATCGGCCAGCTCAACACCGACGACGAACCGGTGGACGGGCACGCCGAGATCGCTCCCGGGGTGTTCGTGGTCGAGGGTGAGTCGCTGTTCGTGGCGTCGAAGGCGGTGAACCTGCCCGCGTTGTTCGGTGCCGCCCCGTTCGGCACCGTGTTCGCGATCCCGCACCGGCACCTGCTGCTCGCGGCGCCGATCCGCGACGCGGACGGCATCCAGGCGGTGCAGACGCTCGCGGGGATGCTGCTGCAGGTCCTCACCAGCACGGACCGGGCGCTGCCGGGCGGGCAGCTCAGTCCGCTGCTGTTCTTCTCGCGGAACGGGCAGGTCAGCGCGGTGTCCGGCTTCGACGAGGACACCGGCGCGATGCGGATCGAGATCGACGAACGCTTCCAGACGGCCCTGGAACAGGCCGCCAACGACTAGTCGGCAGCCAGCGCCAGCTCGCAGAACATCGCGTCCGCCCACGAGAACCACGGCCGGGAGAACTGCGTCGGGTCGTCGACGTCGAACGACTCGTGCATGTCCCCGGTCCCGGCGTCGGTCGCCACGAGCAGGTCGAGCAACTCGCGGCGCCGTGCGGACGACGTCGAGACGAGCCCCTCGACCGCGAGCGCGATCGGCCACACCCGTCGCGGCAGCGTGTGCGGGCTCCCGATCCCGGACGCGACCGAGCCGGAGTACCAGAACGGGTTCGCCGGCGAGGTCACGAACGACCGGGTCGCCTCCCACACCGAGCGGTCCACGACGTCAGGGGCGTCGAGCGGCAGGGACAGCAGCGACGGGGTGTTCGCGTCGTCCATCAGCAGCACGCCGCCGTGTCCGTCCACCTCGTACGCGTAGACGGGCGCACCGTCCGGTCCGGGCACTATCCCGTGCCGGACGACCCCGTCCAGGATCGCCGCCCGGAGCGCGTCCGCGTCGGCAGCGAGTCCGTCGTCGTCCCACACCGACCGCGCGATCGCCGCGATCGCGAGCAGCGCCTGCGCCGCGAACAGGTTCGCCGGGACGTTGTACCCGTACGTGCACGCGTCGTCGGACGGTCGGAAGCCGCTCCAGGTCATCCCCGTCACGGCCACCGGCGTGCCGCGGCCGTCCCGCGCGAGGGTCTCGGTCGCGATCGCCCCGGGTCGCACGAAGCGGTACGGCGAGCGGTCGTGGTCCTGCTCCGTCGTCCACTGGTCGACGATCGTCCGGAAGACCCGCCGGGCCCGGTCGTCGAGCACCGCGGTCGACCCGGTGGCACGCCAGAGCGCGTACGCGAAGGTCACCGGGTAGGCCAGGCTGTCGACCTCGTACTTCTGCTCCCAGACGAGCGGGTCGGCGTTCAGGTCGTGGTCGTCGTAGTGCGCACCGTTCGGTTCGCGGTTGAACGAGTTCGCGTACGGGTCGTGCTCGATGAGCCGGAACTGCCGTGCGACGACCGCCCACAGCACGTCGGCGAGCGCCGGGGACTCCCCCACGAGTCGCAGGTACGGGGTCATCTGCGTCGTCGAGTCGCGCAGCCACATCGCCGGGATGTCACCGGTGATGACGAACGCGCCGTCGTCGTCCACGGTGATCGTGTCGGTGAGGGTCCGGCGGAGCGCGCGTTCGACGCGGTCGCCGATCTCCGTCCCCAGTACGGTGCGGACACGGTCTGCCGCAGCGCGCACGGTGCGGGCGATCTCGTCGTCGAGCGTCGTCGTCATCCCACCCACGCTACGGCCCCGTCCTCGTCGGTGACGCGAAGACGCACCGCGTCCGGCGGCGGGTCGAGCACGTCGTCCGTCCAGCAGTCCACCTCGAGGGGGCGCACCGTCGGACGGAGGTCGTCGCCCCACGTCCCGAGGGCGGCGCGCCCGAGCGGGAACCCGGCCGTGACCGCGCGGCCGGCCGGCACGTCGAGCGTCACCAGGGCGAGCACGACCCGCCGTCGCGGCCGGACACCGGGCTCGCGGCGCCGCCCCCAGAGCGGCACCGACACCCGTCGCGGCACGTCCGACGTGTTCGTGACGGTCACCGGGACGGTCACCCGGTCTCCGGCCTGGAGGCGCGACACCGTGATCACGTGCGTCACCGCGCCGAGTCCCACCTCCACTGCCCGCCCCGGCCCCGGCAGGCCGGTCACGGCGTTCGGTGCGGCGACGTCGACGTAGCCGCGGGCGGTCTCGAGCCGCTCGTCGTGGGCGGCCGGCTGCACGCCGTCGGCGCCGGGCCACGTCGCCGGGAGTCGTCCCTCCGCCGCCGCCCCGAAGAGCACGTCGACGATCGCCGTGCCGCCGGTCGGCCCGGGGAACGGCACCACCAGGACGGTGTCCGCGAGCGCCCGGACCTCGGTGAGGACCCGGGGACGACCGTCCACCACGACCGCGACGACGGGCCGTCCGGCGTCCCGCGCTCGACGCAACAGCGCGAGTTGCGGGTCCGGGACGGCCACCGAGGCGAGATCGACCCCCTCGCCGTTCGTGGTGTCCGGGTCGGGCCCGCTCACGGCGCCGTTGTCCTCGAACCCGTCGTCGTAGCTGCGTCGGCTCGACCCGCCGAGCACGACGACGACGGCGTCCACGCCCGCGAGTGCTGCCGTGACCGCGTCCGCGGCGTCCGGCAGGGGGTGTCGGAGCCGACTGCCTGCGGTGTGGCGGACCCTGCCGGGGCCGAGCCGTGCCTCCAGGGCGGAGCGGACCGTGGACGTGCCTGGGTCGACCGGCGGTCGCGGTGGCGAGTAGTCGCCCAGCAGCGCGTCGACGTCGTCGGCGTTCGGACCGAGCAGCGCGACGGTCACGTCCGACGCGAGCGGGAGCACGCCGGTGTCGACGGCGACGACGGACCTGCGGGCCGCACGCTCGGCGAGGGTCGCCGTCGCGCGCTCGCGGGCGGGGTCGTGGGAGACGGGGACCGGGTGCGCGCCGAGCAGTCCGACCCGTTCCTTGAGCGCCAGCACGCGGTCGACGGCGCGGTCGAGGTCGGCGAGCGCGACGAGCCCGCGCTCGAGCGCCTCGTCGAGGTGCGTGTACGCGTCGTCCCACAGGCTCAGGTCGACGCCGGCCCGGAGCGCCACCGCGGCTGCGGTCGCCGGGTCCGGCGTCGTGTCACGGAGCCGGTCGATCGCGGTGCCGTCCGCCATGACGATGCCGTCCCACCCCCACCCGTCGCGGATGGTGGTGGTGAGCAGGTCGCGGTTGCCGCAGCACGGGACCCCGTCGACGTCGTTGTAGGCGGCCATGAACCCGGCGACGTGCTCCTCGGCAGCGGCGAACGCGGGCGGCAGGTGGACCTCGGCGAGCTCCCGGCGGCCGATCGGTGCCCCGGAGCCGTTCCGACCGCCGATCCCCGCTCCCTGACCGGCGAGGTGCTTCGCGACGACGGCCACGTGCCGGTCGTCGATCGGCCCGCCACCGGCGCCCTGCATGCCGCGGACCGTGGCGCGCACCATGATCGCGGCGAGTGCGGCGTCCTCCGACCAGCACTCCTCGGCACGGCCCCAGCGGGCGTCGCGGAGGACGTCGAGGCCGGACACCAACGCGACGTGGGTGCCGCGGGCGCGGACCTCGGCGGCGACCGCTGCGGCGAGTTCCTCGACGAGGTCGGCGTCCATCGCGGCTCCGAGCGCGAGGTTCACGGGGAGGGTGGTGGCACCGAGCGCCTGCAGTCCGTGCGGGACCTCCTCGACGAACAGGGTCGGGACACCGCCGTCGCTGTGCGCCACCACGTACTCCTGCACCGCCGCGTACGCCTCGGCCGAGCGCTCGGGCGGGATCCCGTTGCCCCAGTGCACGCCCGACCACGGGTCCGCACGGAGCACGCCGTAGACGGCACCGACCCCGCCCCACCGGTCGACCTCGGCGCGGAGGACGTCGGTGATGCGCGGTCGGCCGTCGACCCAGCGCACGGCCTCCCAGCCCTTGAGCCGCTGGTTCACCTGACCGATCCGGGCCCGGACGTCGAGGTCACTGGCGGTGACGGTCATCCCTTGATCGCCCCGGAGACGAGGGCCTTCTGCATCTGTCGCTGCAGGATCGTGTAGACGAGGTAGACCGGCAGCAGCGTGAAGAGGGTGCCGGCCATCAGCATCCCGTAGTCCGTCCCCGCGTCGACCTTGAGCGTCGGCAACGCCACCTGGATCGTGCGCTGCGCGGTGTCCGGTCCGATGAGGACGAGGGCGTAGAGGTACTCGTTCCAGAACGACAGGAAGTTGAGCAGGAGCACCGTGGCGATGCCGGGGATGCAGATCGGCAGGTAGACCTGGCGCATCACCTGCCACGCCGAGGCGCCGTCCATCGACGCGGCTTCCTCGAGTTCGCGCGGGATCGTCCGCATGAACTGCGTGAGGATGACGATCGCCAGGGGCATCGCCGTCGCGGGCAGGAGCAGCACGAGGAACGTCCGGGTGTGGAAGAGCCCCATGGTGGCGGCCAGCAGGAACGTCGGGAACAGCGCGGCGAAGGACGGGATGAGGAACCCGAGCGAGAACAGTCCCTCGACGACCTTGCCGGCGCGGCCGGTGGCCCGGGCGAGGGCGAACGACGCAGGCAACGCCAGCAGCAGCGTGAGCGCGAGGGCGGCGACGGTGGTGAGCACCGAGTTCGCGATCGCGGGGCCGAGGGATGCCTGCCGGATCGCGCCGACGAAGTTGTCGAGGTCCCACGACGCCGGCAACGCCAGTGGGGACTCGAAGATGCCGTCGTTGTCCTTGAAGGACGAGACGACGAAGTAGTAGAAGGGCAGGATCAGCAGTGCCGCGTAGATCCAGGCGACGGTCCCGCTGGTGATCGAGCCGATCCGGTCGCGGAGCTTCGTGCCGACGGGCGCTTTGGCCATGGTGGTCTCCCTGGTCGGTGCTGGTCAGTGCGTCTTGCGCAGGACGCGACGGATGATGAACATGCCCACGAGGCCGAAGACGAACAGGACCACGCCGACGGCCTGGCTGTAGCCGAGGTCGGTGTCGACGAACGCCTTCTGGTACACGAGGTACGACAGGGTGGTGGTCGCCGTCCCCGGTCCGCCCTGGGTCAGCAGCAGGACGTTCTGCGCCGAGCTGAAGAGCATCGACAGGAACTGCAGCATCGCGACGACCCCGATGAAGTCCCGGGCGATCGGCCAGTACACGCCCCACGCCAGGCGCCACGATCCGGCACCGTCCATCCGGGCCGCCTGGACGACCTCGCTGTCGACACCGTCGAGCCGGCTCGCGATGAGGACCGCCGAGTAGCCGATGCCGGCCCAGAGGTCGACGACGATGAGGGCGCCGAGCGCCGTGGCGGGATCGGCGAGCCAGGCCTTGCCGCCGATCCCCAGCGTCTCGAGGACGCCGTTCACGAGGCCGTCCGGGTTGAGCATCGCGTAGAACATCATGGCCGTCGCCGGGGCCGAGATGAGCGCCGGGATGAACAGCAGGTAGCGGAGCACCCGGTGGCCGCGGGGCTTCTGCACCACGTGGAATGCCAGCAGGAACGCGAGCACGATCATGATCGGCAGACCGATCACGATCTGGACCGTGCTGTTCCGGACCGCCGCCCAGAACGTCTCGTCGGAGAACAGCACCCGGAAGTTGTCGAGACCGGCGAACGTCGGCGTGACGAGCATGCCGGGCCAGCTGAGGAACGCGATGACGATCATCGCGACGACCGGGCCGATCATGAAGACGCCGTACCAGGCGAGGGCCGGGATCGCGAACGTCGGGAAGCTGCCCCGGGCGGTGCCGACGGCCGGGCGACGACGGGACGGGCGCGGTGGGGTACCGGTGGACCGGACGGGCGGTTCCTCGACGAGCACTGCCATGGGGAGCTCCTTCTCGGGTGGGGTGGTCAGGCGGCCGTGTAGGCGCGCTCGAAGAGGTCGATGATGCGGTCGGCGGAGGTCCCGCTGCCGTAGGCGAGCGACGTCGCACGGATCATCG
>Ga0153924_1000625_pt1 | contig 21392 bp, 18 predicted proteins | sample TSNJ008MetaG_FD_104709 | JGI IMG/M metagenome (GOLD analysis project Ga0153924, IMG submission 104709) | Attine ant fungus gardens microbial communities from New Jersey, USA - TSNJ008 MetaG | ecosystem: Host-associated > Fungi > Mycelium > Unclassified | place: USA: New Jersey, Wharton State...
GATATGTTTGCGCATGACATCGTCGAGGATAGTCATATTACACCACATCTATGGTGATGGTGGTGATACATGTCACTGTCATTACCGCAACGACCAAAATCATCACTATTTTTTTTCAGCTCTGGGATAGATACACGACGAGTAGTACAATTCAACAAAATTGGTGTCTGCGGTATTTTCGATAGTAAAAAATGCCCAAGAATGATTACGCCATTGCTTCTTTCAATATGCCTTTGCCAGTACTGGTCATAGTAATGTCTTTCTGTTCTGTAATTCCGCAAAATTCAATTTTTGCCACACGTGTTGCTAAGTCGATCGAAAGTTTCCAGAAAATATTACCTATACCATTTGTTCGTTGAGACACAGCATACATATCTCTGCGTAGACGCTCGAACGGCATAGAAATATGTGAAACATATCTTGTTGCTTCATTCTGTTTGCTTGTTTGCGATGCACTAGTGTCACTTTCAACTTTCTCTGGTTCATTTGTGTTAACTGATCTGCTACCCTGTGTTACGGGTATCTGTCGCTGCGGTTTGTTGTTATCATAGTGGTCAGATGAATCAGGCTCACTAACCGGTTGTTGAGTAGTGTGGCCGGACGTGTCAATTATGACCTGTTTTAGCTCCGACGTCGGAGCTAAACTTGCAGTCTTATTTTCTTTCTCTTTCTTTCGTTTCCGAGCGTTCTGAACACGGTATCTGGTCTTGTATCTCTCATCGAGGGCCGCATAGATGACACTCTTAGAGACTCTTTCACGTAATTCCTCGACTATCTCAGAAGCTATCCTATCCATAGGTCGAAATTTTTCTAGTTCTTTCGCCAGGTCACGGACAATCTGCTGTTTTTCTTTCCTTGCATTTGCCTCCACCTGGTCGAGTTTGTCCGTGGCCATTCTAAAAAGTAAGATGAGGGATTAGAATCAGACTGCCTCTCGCTGTCAGCGTTGTTGGTGTTAATTTTTATACTAGCCTTGTGTTTGCTAGTCGGAGAGGCCTCACCTTTAGTGCATTCGTTTTCGTTCAATTTAGCCTTGTCCTTCCTTGAGTACAGTGTTCTTATCTGCCACATCAATTATGCGCGATACTACATCAGAAAAGGACTCACCAAATCGACCCTGATCCTTTAACCTTGTATATACTTCGTATCTTAGGCCCACGTTGACCCTTTTGTTTCCGACAGACATGTTGTATACCATGTACGTTAAAATTATGTAAAGCTATGATCGTAAATTATGGTCGAAAATCCGAAATACCTCGTGTCGGAGTTGACGGGTGAAGATATAAAGATTCTTGACCGAATTATAATCAAATATGCAGTAAAATCCTATGCCATAATGAAGAAGTATACCAACGCGATGCAATATGCAAAAAAGATACTGAAAGATCTTTCTTCAGGTTCGGACGTGGCGGCCCTTTTTAGTTTAGCCTATGCAAAGAATGATTCCGTAGACCGCATGTATAAACCTGTAGAATTAAACCAAAGACTCGCAAATGATCTTCGAAATATCATTGAACAAGTTAACTATGAAGCTGAGGGAGATTGCAAGGCTAACATTTTATTACACCGCCGTGACCTAAGGGAGCGAGTCTTGAAGAGGCTCGAAACTCTAAGTGTGTTCATGCATCTAGAAGGGAAACAAGAAATCAATCGTCAGGTAGCAACTCCTGGAAAAAAGCGTGCAGGTAATCAAAATGGTGATAGAGGTGGATATCCTTCGGCTTATATGATGACTAAGGACTTTGTCAAAATTAGAAATACTATCGAAAAGACCGCAGCAGTTGAATACATTCATGCAAAATTAATTAGTTCTAACCTGGCCCTCGTCCTAACCAAGCACATTCTATTACCGTTTCTTTATGCTGCAAAGATGGATAAGAAGGCGTTCATAACAATGATGACAATGGGTGCTAAATTTATGAACGACAGGTTGACAGGGGATGACATCAATAGGTTTGATGTCTCTTTCCAAAACTTACAATCATACACAGACACCGAAATGCGGGCCATAGCAGAAAATGTAGCCAAATTCTTGATGAGTAATCGCAGTTATTATGAGCAGTTGCTATTTTTTATTGCATTAATGAAAGATGAGATTTAGATCATTTTGTGATAGAAGTTGAAGTTGCTTATATACATATTATAAGACAACATTAGACAGAATGTTGTCTTATTTTGGTGTCTTGCACTGACCAGACGCCATAAGTATCTCGTCTGGTACAGAATACTAGACTACTTGACCCAGCGTTTTGTTGTTGCAAAGGGTTTGGCTTTCAACCAAAGAAACTCTATCTTCTTAGAGTTGATGTTTAGTCGGAATATGAGTCTATAGTTATCAATCTTGTACTCGTAAAGGTCTTTTAACTCATCCTCCAATCTCCAAGAACGAAGTTCATGTGATAAGGGATATTCTTCAATAATCGGTATCATGTTTATTATCTTTTGTTGGATATGCGCTGGAGCACGGCTTAGCATCTGCTTATACTCTTCCCGTTCAAATATCTTCCACTCCTTCAAAAGGGAGTCTGTCTTATTCGTTCTAATGCCGTTCTTGCTTCAGGGTCGCCAAGAATCTCGATTGTGTCAACATACCCTTCCACAGTCCATGTGGCTTCCTGGGTCATAAGTTTAATCTTGCTAACCATAGAGGGTTCGAGTTCTTTCTCAGAGACGTCATTGATATATGTGAGAATAAAGTTGTAAACTACCAGATGTAAGAATGGCGAATACACACCAGGGTGGTCAGGTATCAAATCTTGATATTTCGGTTCTATGTTTAGCCAGATAAAATTGGCGATTATTTCGTTAGCATCGGCAATGATCCTTGCAAGTGCAGTCTTATCAGCAGCAGTAGCTACTCGCGAGTGTTTCAGATAATAAGTTACCACTCTCATGCGCTGTTCTTCGGATAGGGCTAAACCCATTAACACAGAGTATTCCAAAACATCCGATGTCACGATTTTGAAGTTGCGTTCAAACTCGTCAATATTTGTAGAGCCTAATAGAACTGGTATCGATTTATACAGAGAATCGTATAGAGGAGTGACATACTTTAAGAGTATCTTACGTAGTTCCTCTGGCAGTTCCTCTATCTCAGATTTGGACATTAGAGGAACGAGGACGTTTGACATGGTCGTTTGTGTGCACTAATATTACACACTTCTGTTATATGTTAGTTATGAAACTCGTTATCACTAAGTCGCCGACTTTTATATAACCTATCTTCTATACATATAATTATCGTAGGAAACTCCAAGTAGTAGCTAATGTTCTAGGGCGTCTCACCCAAACTTGGATAACATCGTATGCCCGTTTTTTCAAGAGTTAAAACCTTAGAGTTGTCATATTAATATGTGTTAATCCGGTAGTCTCTGACGACGAAGAAGGTTTTCTTTATGATACGAATATGATGGAGATATATAGGATGGAAATATGTATCACTTCGAGTTTCGTGGTCACTTGTATTGATAAGAACGGGGATTACCTAGAGTTCCTTGAGTTTGTTCCCCATAATATCTTGCTAAGATACAAAGTAGCAGTCTTGACACGACACCATAGGTTTGAGATAGTACCAGCGGGAAAGGGTGTTTGTGCATCTGTCTCAGACCGATCCGACTATCAGGTAAAAATCTGTTTTCTAGGTATAGACTTAAGACGACCTGAAAAAAAATTGTTAAGAGAATAGCTACTATAATTAATAGTAGTAGAAGAAATGCACGGGATCCACGCTCTAATGATGGTCTGAGGCCATAACAAATCCTGGGTTTCATCTAAATATCCTGTAGGCAGGAATTGCAGCAAATATTTTGAATATGTGTTGGGGACAAGTGGGGAAGGCATAACGCTCTCTAGCGGTATTAAATCAGACTTTTACTGCGACTTGAAGAAGACTTCAATTGTCTACAGTATACATAGATAACGACGCCAACCAATAAATATCTTATACACTAATATGTTGATGAACGAAGAGGCTAAGAAACAGGTTGTTTCGCTATCAGAAATATGCCTCCACCTCCACCGATGTAGAGGTATATTATACTAATAGTGATAGTGAGCCTGTCGTTTGGCCCGTATGACGATTGTAGCTGGCCTGAGAAATCTGGAGGTTACAAACACGAAGGGTCATTTTATTTTTCTCAAAATATTAAATCGTTCGGTAAGCTCTTTTTCAGACGCATCTTCAGTCGGTCCAATCTCATGTTTTCTAGCCTGTTTGCTCTTATTATCAGCAATTTGGATATATTGACTATCTTTTATAGATTTGAAGTCGATACGAGGGTTTTCAAATGCCGTTTCCCTATAATAATTGAAAAATAACCGTTTCAGATACCTCGTTACCTTCTTTTCGTCTGAAGGATTGAAGTCTATGTCTATATCTACTACATCACCAGCATCAATCAAACGAATGACTACAGAATAGATTAATACTGCAGATAACTTCAGTCGCCATTCTCGGTCTACTCCCTTGAAGGTATCATGAAGTTTAGTATCGAGTCTAATTATATGGTGCTCCTGAGAATTATAATCAATCCCTCTATTTCTGAACCTTAATCGAGCTGCGACGATAAATACAGGTGGTTGTCCGACTATTCCACTACTGTCAACGCCTATTACTCTCATTCTTTTTCACAGCTCGGTCCTATCAAATCCTGAATGGGTCCTAGTTAACTGCTGTTGTATACTAGCCCCTGATAATCTTATGCTATAAAGTGTATCCTTAATATCTCCAGCTTCTCTAGCCTTCTTTCTTTCAAGTTCTTCCCATACACAGACAGATATCTGTATATTTCTGGGTCACTACAGATTATGTATAATGAATTCATTACAAAGGTGGATTCGGGATTATGAGAACCGAAGACATTCCGGCCAATCTAATAGGTTGACTAAAGAGTCATGGATATCATCCAAGTACGATACACAGTCTATGGACTGGCGAGAATTACAGCAGCTATATTTGCCAGAGATAGGCATGTGTTGGGGTCCAGCCTGTAACAGTCTGAAGAAATTGTGGAAGTCATATAAAATCGCTGGTCGAACAGGAGAGCCTCGCAGCGATATCGCTTGGAACATTAGGAATTTGCAGCGCTCTATGGGGATCCAGGAAACTTATTTTGAGGAGCTCCAGGGGATGGATGATGAAGAGGACGAGTTGGAATTGCGTAAGGAAGAGAGAATAGAGAATGGGGAAGACTGGGGCAATCCGTGGACTAGCCCACAATACACGTCAGACGGAGAGGAGCAAGAGAGTGATAGTGGGTGGTTGTGAACTACCAGGCTTAGTGAGTGGTTCTAATCATCTTAATCAATCAGTCGGAAAATCCGTGGGTCTTTCATTTGACCATTATTGTTCTTTTCATAGAAAATTTTTTACTAGTTTGCAAATATGGAAAATTTTGATACTCTAAAAACAAGGTGTTATACCCGTCTCTTTCTATTAAACATTTTCTGGATAGAAAGGGCTATTCAGATGGTGGTCAGACCCCGTTTAGAGCGTCGTAGTCAAACACTGGTCAAACCCTTATAGCTGAGGCAGTCAAATGGTATATAATGTTCGCTCCTGTAGACCCCACAATCAAGGAGAAAGTGATCGAATTATACTTAACCGGCAAAGGTAGAAACCAGATTAGAAGGGAATTAGATGGACAGAGAGTAAAAGTGTCAGCTGGGTCCATTACCAATCTCATAAATAGATATAACAAATCATTAGAGCAAAATGCAATGGAGCATGAACAGTCATTAAGACTGAATGCAGGCTTGAATAATGTAACATCTTCTACAACAACTTCAGATTCTAAACAAACTGTCATACCTAGAGACGGAAATCCGTTATCACATTTCTTAAGTGAATCCCCGGAGAGCCCAACCGTCGCTAATCAAATGAACAATTCCTGTAACTCACTACACCAAACAGGTCCGGCAAATCCGGTCCTGGAGGAAGACATAGACTTTAGCGATACTCCTGCTAACCCAGAACTTTTTTACTATCCTGAAATTTCGGGCGACCCACTAGGTGCTCCTAATCAGCAAATCTCAGGACCTAGACGGCTTCAAATATCTGATGATAGCGATTATGATTATGTCATTACGGAAAGGGAATTCAAGCAGGGGTCATCATTACAAGATACCGATGATACATCAATAGATTTGGGAGTAGATTTTGATTCCCCAGAGGTATTTGAGAGACGTCTTATGCGAGAGATTTTTAATGATAAGAAAGAAAGAGCGAGACATCAGGAACTTATGGAACTTAAAACTCAGAGGTTAGAACAAATTAAATCCGATATAGTGAAACAGAATGATGAATTAAAAGATAGACAAGCAAAGCTGAAAGAGATAGAGCCCCTTCTACCTAGTGTTAGAGAACTTCAAAATGCTGGAATCACATTTAATATCTTATTTCCCTACATCTCATTGTGCCATGTTAAAGCTGTTGAACAGAATGTGGACTTGAAGACCGCTGCATATACCGTGTCTCAGATTGTACGTGGGGTTCGAGATATTGATGCTCTAAACGCAGCTGCGGAAGTAGCGAAAAACCAAATTTCAGCTATTGACACTTTGGCTACTGGAAAGCAGGCTGCGCTAACTACAATTATGAATCTCCAACTGAAAGGCTTTTCTGACAAGGATATAGAGGAATTAGTATTACTCATGCAGAGCTGGAATAAAAGGTAAGGTTGGTATAAAAGGTATAGCGCAATTAGTAATGTCAGATTCTAATAATGGACATGGTATGAGCAGGAAATTAGACACCAAATTATTCGGTGTAGGAAATTAGTTAATCAGGGGTAACTTAAAGTCATGCCATATGCGCACCGGCATCAAAAGTTTCTGAACTGGTAAGAAACCTTGATGATATCGATGTACTTGGGAAGTTTTTCCTGGAAAGACTGGGACGGCGATAATGTTACTGTAAGATTAGAGAAGGTTGTTGTTATATGATCAGTTAAGGAATGACTCTTTAGATGTTCTAGTCCCGAACCGTATAGACTAAAATCTATTATCTTTATTGTTGTTGATATAGGTATAGGATGAATACTCGATACCTGCTCTGTCCGGTAGATGTCTCCTGGAGCTTTAATGTATATGATTGCAGTACTTACGCCATGCGAAGGGACAGATATTGTAGCATTTTTTGGGGATATTTCTAAATGATGTATATGTTGTGGATATGACAATATGAGCGTAGAATTATAATTCCACCTGATCTCAGGGATAGGATACGTTATCATTAGATCGACAGGTTTTCCTTCGCCAGGCCTTAAACTAATAGAACTCGGTATGGCGACTATAGAATATATGGGTCGAGGTATTGGGTACCAGTAAGTCTCATCTACTAAGTTGCAGGATTTACCATTTATGTGGAAGTAGTCTCGCGCAGCAAAAGACAAAAGATACTGATTAGGTGAAGTTATATTGGCGAGATTTAAAGAGAAAGAAATACTATTATTCTGTATGCCCCAGAAACCTGTGTAACTATCGTTAGACATAGTATGAAGTAGTCCGTTTGAAAAAGTTTCATAGATCCACCTAAACCACTTTCCGGTCCCGTTCGAGTAAATCGTATCAACATACGTACCCCTTGATCCATTGGGAGTTTCGTAAAGTGACTCAGGTTGAATTAGCATATCATAGTATATGCGGTGAGATGAATCTTTCTTGAATTTGGAAGCTAACATCATCGTTGCATTCAACGTTTTTCCGTCGCTGTAATAGCTAACGGCTGCGATATCAGGAGAGTCTGCAAGCTTTTGTGCAGATATCGCATTTAGAGATGAACATTGTTGGCCTGTTTTGTTGTCCTGATGTGGTTCGATTTCCCAGTGTGGTGCAGATTCCTCGATTATTTCTTGCCTAGAAAAGGATGGCTACATAGCAGATGACTCGGAGACCGAACATTCTACGGTTAGAAGAAGAAGCACACATAATGACAAGACGAAAAAATTTGCGTCGCAGGACATAGCTAATTGAATAAATTAGAAGCTCAGCTTTAATAGTATTACTAGACATACGCATGCCACTTTGTGCTACAGTGTCCCACTTTTATGATTTCATGTGACCTTTTATAGTGGAGTGAGCACTCCAAACCACACATAGAGTATACAGGACCTTGCTACATCACTCTAGCAAGGAGGATGTAAGCGATGTAGGCAATGTAGGCTTTAGCAAGGGTACCCAAAACCATCAGCAGATTGTAGCAACGAATGGGCGAAGAAATTAGACACCAAATTAATGGGCATTGGAAATTAAGTAGTAGCGTAGTTGACTACATATTGACGGAGAGATTTGCACATATTCCAGTCCTCCTTGTATGTGCTGGTCCTATGTAGATGCAGTCTAATCAATCCATATTGACAATAGAAGGGATAACACGTTTCTTCCCGTCTATGGAGTCATACAACCTGATATTCCTAACTGCTGCGATAGTGTCTATCGTATCAATAGCATTAGCAATACTGCTTAGAGAGACAGTTACGAAAATGGCCGTAACAAATGTTGTCTAAAGGAGTATGTAAATAGTGACAACACCCTCATCGTATTTGCATAAAGGAGGATTAACCGCGTGCATTACGAACTTATCTTTTTATATGAACTGTATCTGACTAGAAAAGAACCAACACGTATTCTAGTATAACATACACTTGTACGTCAAGATATTTAGAAAGAATAAAACAATGAAATAGTACCATACAATAGAAATTGACATAAGTTTGGTTTCTCATAAATAACTAGTATGACAGTGTTTGAAGAGTGAAATACAGAAGCGGGAGGTGACATAATCGGAACTACTCAAACGGAAACGGCACACTTCCTGCCCAAAGAATATTTGTAGCTCTCCGGAACTACCGACAAGGGTAAACGCTTTTGATGGAGTAGCTCCGATTATTTATTCGCCCTATGGCTAGGAAAACCTCCATACCAATATTATGTTTCGATAGCGAATAGGTACGGCTTGTCTATAACAATATGACGAGATGATAACTATCTACACTGTCTAACAAAATTACTATGGTATAGTCTATAACAATATATGCGATATACGTAATGAAGTAGCTGGGAAAAAGCATGAATTAGAATTTGGGCTAACTATCCCACAAGGTTGGAGAGGAGGAGATCTTCTTAGAGGAAGAAAATGATCCAGCTAAACAATATGAATTCTCAAAATTGATATCAATTACGGATGATGCTGTTGGATTTGATTCAATATATGTATACGACCACTTTTCCATTCAACAGGATGGTCTGAATAGCAGCGACATATAATTTTCAAGTTTCTACTAAAATCCTTGAATAATTGAAGAATATTAAATCACGTTAATGAAAAATAAATGTCCAGTAGTGCAAGTTATAGTAGCTGATCTATTAATAGGCGGACATATAGTGCCTATGGTAGTATGGATGGTAGTAGCGGTAGTGGTGGTAGTAGCGGTAGTGGTGGTAGTAATGTCCGTAGTGGTGGTAGTAATGTCCGTAATGGTATACGTATGCCACTGCTTGTTGGTTTCCAACAATAGAAAGTGAAGCAAAGAACAACACTACTGGCACGATTGCGGCAATACTGAGAAAGCTGCTTGTCATCGAATTCATTGTTCTATAATATGAAACACTAAATAAAAGTATTATAAACCAATATTAGATACTTAACATATAGTTGATTATACAGTAAGAATTTTGTGCTAAAGCCTTCTATAATTACAAAAATCGGAAGAAATGCCGCTAAAAGACCAAATCTCGAAAGAATAAATTTAGAGATATAGATATTTTTCATGTTGCAAGATGCATGCAGCTTAAAAGAAAGAATCGTCTCAAAGACACTTGCTCACATCAGCCCCTGTATTTTTATTCGTTCGACGACGGTCAATAAATTAACTAAACTTTTTCCTACGGTTAATCAACTATATCATAACGGTATGGCAGATATGTATGGAGATTAAATAATATACATGTCTAAGTTATCGGTGGATATTGTTGAACCCTTTTCATGTCCTACATATGTTGCTTGTCTTACCATCTTCAATGTGTTAAAATCGTAGGTATATGATAGATAAATAGTATATATCAACGCCGTTTCCTTTCCTTTAGTCTTTCTTACTATTCTACCTATTCTTTGTACAATTTGGTGTATATTAGATGTTGATGCTAGTATTATTGCTACTCTAACCTCAGGCACATCATATCCTATTTCCAAAGTATGTACAGAAAGTAGAGGAAAGAATTCTTTTCCCCATTCTGATAGTATTTTTTGTCCTTCCTTTGATCGGGATTTGCTATTAATGAGCATCGATTTGATTCCTTTTTCTTCTAACAAATCTTTCAGCATTTGAATCGATTCTATAGTTTCACTAAATACCATAATCCTTTCAGAAGGATGTTTTGTTAGGATGACATCTACTGCTGCTAATAATTTATTTGTAGCACAATTGATCAAATTCTTTCGCTCCTTAACATTTGCGAACCATGCTCTTGCAAGGCCTGCTGAATGCCCTCCTTTTCTTAATACGGAGGTTATTGATTTGGGATCAGAGGTGTGGAGATAACCAGAGATATTTCTGATTTTAGTAGAGCATTCGTCATAGATTTTTTTTTCATCAGGAGTTAGATCAACCTTGATTGGAATAACCACGGGTCGTGCTAATCTTTTGTCTTTCACAGCTTCTTTTATCATATACCTTTTGACTGGTGGCAGTAACGAGAGAATTGTCTTGTATCTAGGATCTTGTTCATCAATTGTTGCAGTTACACCTAGTAATGGTTTTTTAGATTTGCCCTCTATTGCAAAATTAAATACCCTACTCAAAGTCGTAGCAGTATCGCTTACTAAATGTACTTCATCAAATATGATCATCTTGGAGCTTTTAATAAGATTAAGATTACTAACTGCGCTTTGATACGTGCTTATTGTTATTTCATCTACTTCTTTACGCTCTCCAAAGTATGCGCCTATTCTCTCTAGAGGAATACCATATCCTGTTAGTCTGTTGATATTTTGCTGTACTAAGACGATCCGTGGTACAAGAATCAGGATACCGAATGGATTAGTAGCATCATACACATTAGCCTCTTCTACCGCTTCACATGCTCTTCTCGCACATTCATATGCTATCTCTGTTTTACCAGTACCAGTGCTGTATATTATCAAACCTTTATAGTCATTCATCACCCATGCATCAACTGCATCACCTGATCCTTCGTTAGCTTAAACGGAAATTTTAACATGGAAATAGCAGAGATTCTTGTCGAGCGTGATGATGATTCGGAGGTGCTTGGTTTCGAATTCAGCATGTTATAATCTCACCACAATATAAACAAGTCCTATTGAGAAATATTATGTTGGGATATTCCCAGCGACGAACCTCAACTAGGTATCGATTTTCAAACCGACATTAATGTCGCCGCCAACTATTAATGCTGCCCATCGCATACTTTTATCGAGGTATCCGTCTATGTTACATCTCAAGATCCCATCATGCCTGGAATCTTAATGGGAGTTCTATAACTCTTTGTAACAATTATTCCGTGATCTGCTGTGACAGTTACCGAATTAAGAGTGGAATTTTCAGGCGGAGAAAGCATAGCATTTTCACCAGGAGAAAGTGAAGTCAACTTATCAACTTTGCCTCCATAATTAACGACAATATTTGTCAAAGGAAGTTTGCCGGTATTTGTAATCATAACTCTTGCAGTATTGAAAAGATATTGATTGTCCTTTATCGGATCTACACTAATAGCATAATCCTGTGTGGTTACTGCAAATACATAGAACAAAAAGAATATTGCGATTGCGGCGACCGCTCCTCCGCCTATTGCTGAGAATAGAAATATGCGCTTCATTATCTTATTTAGGATGAGACAATATTTTATGTTTTTGATTATTCATGCGTATATATTTATTTTTGACATAAATTGCATCAATTTTTTATATTTTATCTTAGAGGGGATAGAATAAAAATAATGCAGGATCCGATTTAACTTCTTGTTATCTGAAAACAGAAATTGAAGCGAAATTATAATGATATTTTCTGCTATATCGAATAATAGATAACATATGAGATTATAATTGTAAATAGTTCAGGTATTATTGGATTTAGAAATTTTAGTACACTGAAACGTGACACAAGGAGATTCTTCTATAATGCAATTCTTAAATATTTTATTTTTCTCTGCTCTTTGTGAGCAAACAAAAACAGCCTAATATTCTTGTCATCTGGGGTGATGACATTGGAATAAGCAATCTCAGTTGTTATTCGCACGGATTGATGGGTTACCGGACACCCAACATTGACCGTATTGCAAAAGAAGGCATGATGTTTACCGACTCCTATGGTGAGCAGTCCTGTACAGCAGGTCGTTCGTCCTTCATTACCGGGCAAAGCGTTTACCGCACCGGCTTATCCAAAGTAGGCATACCTGGCGCACCGATCGGGATGAATGAAAAGATAGTGACGATCGTCGGATTATTGAAGGAACAAGGTTATGCTACAGGGCAATTCGGTAAGAACCATTTGGGTGATCTCAACCATATGCTGCCCACCAATCATGGATTCGACGAGTTCTTTGGCAATCTTTATCACCTCAATGCGGAAGAAGAACCAGAAATGGACGACTATCCTTCAAAAAAAGAATTTCCGAAATTCTTTGAAACATTTGGCCCTCGTGGTGTGATCCATTCCTGGACCACAGACCAGGATGATCCGACAGAGATGCCGCGGTGGGGAAAAGTTGGCAAGCAAAAAATTGAGGATACTGGACCGCTGACAAGAAAGCGGATGGAAACTTGTGATGACGAATTTGTTTCAGCAGCCAAAGATTTTATCAAGCGGCAGCATAAAGATGGAAAACCATTCTTCGTGTGGCTCAATACAACTCATATGCATTTGTTTACACATACCAAACCCTCAAGCAGAGGACAGGCTGGCCGATGGCAGTCTCCATATCATGATACGATGATAGACCATGATAAAAATGTTGGACAAATGCTTGACTTGCTCGACGAGCTTGGAATCGCAGAAGATACCTTCGTCATGTATTCTACTGATAACGGGCCGCACAGAAACACTTGGCCAGATGGAGGCATGACCCCATTCCGCAGTGAAAAGGATACCAACTGGGAAGGAGCATTTCGTGTTCCGTTGCTAGTGCGCTGGCCTGGCAAGATCAAGGCTGGTTTAATTTCTAATGGCATCGTTCAGCACCATGACTGGCTTCCAACTTTCCTAGCCATGGCAGGCGATACAGAAGCAGTGGAGAAACTGAAGAAGGGATACAAAGCCATCGGGCGAACCTATAAAAATCATATCGACGGTTTTAACCTACTACCCTATCTGACGGGTGAAGTAACAGAAAGTCCACGCAATTTTTACTTCTATTTCAGTGACGATGGTGATATGCTTGCCATGCGCTACGACAATTGGAAGTTAGTATTCATGGAACAGCGTAGCAAGGGAACTCTGCAGGTATGGGTTGAGCCCTTCATCCGCCTTCGTCTTCCAAAACTTTTCAACCTACGAACTGATCCGTATGAATTTGCGGATATCACTTCGAATACTTACTATGATTGGTTTCTTCACAACGCTTACTTCATATACGCAGCACAGACTGGTGCTAGGAAGTTTGCTGAAACCTTTAAGGAGTTTCCGGCAATCCAGAAGCCAAACACCTTCACGGTAGATGATGCGATAACGAAGATGTCGGAAGCTGGCGGCGGTGGGAGCCATTAATAACAACATGCTAGACACTACAGAAATCAATAAAGAAAGAAGAGCGCTTAGGGAAAATATGGTGTTTATACATGCTGGAAGTTATATGATGGGATCGGATAAATTCTACCAGGAAGAAAAACCAGTGCATAAAGTTACAGTGGATGGTTTCTGGATGGATAAATGCCCGGTGACTAATAAAGCGTTTAGTGAATTTGTAGCGGCAACTAATTATGTGGCGGTTGCAGAAAGACCATTGAATCCGGCAGATTTTCCCAGTGTCGCGGAAGAGGATCTTGTTCCAGGTTCCATGGTTTTTGAAAAAAGGAGTGAAGCTGTCGATTTGAAAAACTATGCCAACTGGTGGAAATGGATGAAAGGCGCCAGCTGGAAGCATCCGCAGGGACCTGGCAGCATCATTGCTGGACTGGATGATCATCCTGTTGTTCACATCGTAGAAGCCTATGCGGAATGGGCAGGAAAAGAATTGCCAATGGAAGCAGAATGGGAGTTTGCAGCAAGAGGTGGATTAGATGGAATGGATTTCACATGGGGAAATGTAGATACACAGCTTACAAAACCCATGGCCAATACCTGGCAAGGAGAATTCCCTTATCAGAATTTATTAGTAGATAAATATGAAGGAACGTCTCCTGTTGGTTCATTTGATCCAAACGGATATGGTTTATTTGATATGGCAGGTAATGTTTGGGAATGGACATCTGACTGGTATGTCCCACATTTAGATGAATCTGCTAATAAGGTCAAAACTTGCTGCACAAATTCTGTCAATCCAAGGGTAACATCGCCAGAATATAGCTATGATCCGAGGCGACCACAGTTTAGGATCCCAAGAAAAGTAGTGAAAGGCGGTTCGCATATCTGTGCTCCGAATTATTGTTTACGATACAGGCCCGCGGCTCGACAACCACAGATGATCGATACAGGGATGACCCATATAGGATTCAGGTGTATTATCAGGGCTACATAATGATACTTAAGGTTAATTTTTATTATGGCAAACTTCTGAATCGAGTAATCAAGTAGGCGGTCAAAGGCGCTTTCCATCAGAAGCTGCTCTGTGAGATGAAGAACTCATATTTTGCTCCACTTCAAGCTATTTAGTCGGAAGTGCAGACAAAAAGGGGTACCTAGGCAGAGTCGCCGGTGATCTTGATGGCTCCCTGTATTAGTGCTTATTCTTGTTGACTTGGGTGGATTGTGTGCGATAAACCTCTAATATTCGATTGTCTTATCACAGTGCATGAACAAACTCGTTTTTGAGGAGGTAAAAAAACCGTTGAAATTGAACGATATTTCGCCAAGGTGGGCTGCACGGTTGGAAACAGGACAACAATTGCCCACGGTCTTATCTCTTACATGGCTGAGATGGTATTTTGAACTCAAGCGTGCATCGAGATGTGTGGTGGGGGAGGCACATAGATATTCTTCATCTTACATGTATTACTGCAGAGAATGTGACGAGATAGGCTGGAGATTTATGCTTTATTTTACTCTGCGTTCATACGCAAAACTAGAAGAAACCAAACATGTATTTGTCAAACACTGGAATAATGATCACATCTAAGATGTATTGAGCGTCGAAATCAAGAACCGTTAGAACAGGTATAGTAGACTTTTAATTAAATTCTCATGATTTGAGGATCATAAAATATTGTATTTGTGGTCGTCTATTTTTAAGAGGAAAATATTGGATATTTTGCAGAAATTTCATACTTCATCATAGACATGAGCGCATCTTTCCGCTGTTGCGTTTAGATGTACTAGACAAAGGAGATCAAGTATAAGGTGTTCTAGATTGGCACAGATTGTATCATGTGCAGAGTATACTCTGATACGAACGGGGCATTTTATATCAGTGTTATAAAAAATGCATAGTGTTTAAATAGTTTCAGTTTGGATCGAAGTTAAGTGAATTAGATGCCAGTCGCAATAATTCCGGATATTAGCGAACAACACTGTATCGGTTGTGCACTCTGTGTTGAGATTTGTACAGCTCTCGGTCCAGACGTATTGAGAGTGAAACCCGTGGAAGGATGGAAGAGAGGCAAAGCATTTGTCTTTTACCCAGAAAGATGCATCTCGGACGGAGCATGCATTGGTGTCTGCCCGACAAAGGCGATTTTCTGGATGAGACCGATGGACTATACGCCAGGTCAGCCAATTCCATTGAAAAAGAACGCAGTGTTCACAAAGGGCTGGGAAGAAGGTTAGCTTTTCCTCTACAGTCCTAAAAAATTCCCTTTTTTTGATTTTTTATTCTCTACACTATAACATAGCATGCCATGTCTACCCACATAATCTCGGGGCAGCTCCTTTTCTTCTCCACAGTCGTGAGCTTTTATATACCTGAGGATACGGCATAGCGTGACGCCGTCTATAGCTTCACCCACTTAATGATTAACTCCTTGTGTTTTAAATTAATTAAACTTATGATTAATTTGGAAGGTCCGCTTTTTGCTCTATATTATATTCCTCATCCTTTTCAGTCTTGATCATCCTAGTATCCCGCTTACCTATTCTTTGCTGGGGTAACATAATATACACACAGGCAGCACCGCACATAGTACAAGGTACATTGTTTCCTTCATGCTGTCCTTCTCTTCGAGTATGGATCCTCTCTGCTTCTTCTGGATTGATTGCTAAGGCAATTTGTTTTTCCCAATTCAAAGTGCGTCTTGCTTGAGTGATTTCCGTATCCCACCTAATTGCCTTGTCTCTAATTTTAACCAAGTCACCTGCATGTGCTGCAATTCTATACGCAATTAATCCTTCTTTTACTTCTTCGGCAGTTGGTAATGCCAGATGTTCTGCCGGGGTCAAATAACACAGTAAATCCACGCCCTCGGCAGCAGAGACGGCCGCTCCAATAGCACTAGCTATATGATCGTATCCTGCTGCAATGTCCGTTACTAGCGGGCCTAAAACATAATATGGAACATCACCTATCAACGCTTTTGCAAGTCTGACATTGGTAGCGACTTCGTTTAAAGGAACATGACCAGGACCTTCAATCATTACTTGCACATCTTTTTCATGTGCTTTCTTTGCCAATCTTGAAACATTTATCATTTCTGAAACTTGCAATTCATCATGCGAATCTAGTATTGAACCCGGTCTTAACGCGTCGCCCAGACTAAAGGTAACATCATACTTCCTTGCGATCTCGCACATATAGTCAAAGTGTTGATTATATGGATTTTCTTTATCATATTTGAGCATCCACGCGGCTGTTATAGTTCCGCCTTTTGAAACAATTCCAGCCTGTCTTTTTACTTCCAGTACCCGTTTAGCTAGTTCCTTTGTTATGCCAGAATGTATTGTTGTATAGTCTACGCCATCTTTAACATTTTTTTCAAATGCATTTAAAAAATCATCTTCTGTGATATTTAATGGATTCTTGAACTTCTCAACACCATATGCGTACGCTTGATAAACAGGTACTGTTCCAAATGTGATGGGCGCTGCTTCAAGTAGCTTTTCTCTAATAAGGTTAATGTCACCACCGTCAGACAAGTCCATTATCGTATCTGCCCCATACTTGACCGCTACCTTAGCTTTAGAAATCTCCTCGTCTAGATTCTGATGTAAAGTAGAGGTACCGATGTTTACATTGACTTTTGTTTTCAGTCCATGCCCAATCCCGACTACTTTTATGTTTTGTTTTCTTACATTGTTCTTTGGAATAATAATCGAACCGTTAGCTACTCTCTGAACAAGAAAACCCAAATCAACATCTTCATCTTTTGCAACTTCAACCATCTCTTCGGTTGCTATTCCTCTCCTGGCACTACTCATTTGAGTAACCATTTCTAATACAACTGCTGCATCATTATCGCGCACACTTATAAAAATATATTCCGAGCCAAATTACGAGTTTATAAGAATTAATAACCTATCCACAAACTTGCCAGGCATACGATCGACTATAATGGTACTAACTCGGTTGTTATACGCATTGTCATTTTCAACTGTCTATGGATGGCTGACCTGGAAGGTCTTTTTTAGTTAATCTGTCTTTAAATCACGTTTAAGATTTCCTGTTTGTGTTATGCTATTTATTTGTACATATTCACTTCTGGTGAGTATTTTTGAAAATGTTGGTCTGGCATCTTTTCCTAGCGTTATTGCTTTCCTTGCCTCTTCTAAGGAACGAAATTGTCATACCGTTATCGGTAAGCTTTTTGCAAATTCTTTTGCCAATTTTAATTTATCAAATAAGCCCTTTATCAAACTGTTTTAATGCCTGTGGGACGTCTGTCTGGAGAATAAACGGGCATTACCTTGTGATTTTTATTCCACTGATATCTAGTACTTGGTTTATCCTTGGACTAAGGGGCTAGAAGGAATCTGCGCCTGTCATTCAAGATAAAAAATGGGTCGTGCTGTACAAGATTTCTGATTTATTATCACCTGTTCGCTGTATTGGCGCGGGTGACCATGTTCAGACTTTTGGTGGTCTGGCCAATACAAGCGCAAAACCATATTGAATGAAGCACGGCTGCTAGCAGAAGATGGTAGCTAGCTGTTTTCTTTTGCGAGTTTTGAGAGAAATGTATTTATTGATACAGGACTGGATAAGTAGACTGTATTTGAGATGATGTATTTGAGATGATGTATTTGAGATGAAAATGACACGGTCGGAATTTCTCAACGAGCTTGAAAAAATCTTGCAAACCATTTCTAGACAACGTTCGAATACTGCTGATAGAAAAAAAGAGTTGGCTGAATTTAAAAATCTGCAAGTACTAGATAAAGGTTTCAAAGCAGTTTTGCAAGAAGGGGATTATCTCTTATCTAGAATAGGGACTGAACAGAGCAAAATAATCAAAATAATTAATAAGGAACGCGACCAAATAGCATAATCATTATTATCTTGCACAAATGTTCTAACGATCCTACTCGACGGAGGCGTAGGTCATAATTTGAGTTGTAAGACTGTGAATGTTCTATATTTCAACTCTAAAATAATATTAACAAGTTCGGTAAGACTATTTGACATGAAAATTTCGGAATGTATAGTTCGATAGAAGAAATTTGCGACCAAATAATAGTACTTGACAGCTCTATTAGATTTGCCGGTTTTGCCACCGATGCAGGAAAGATAATTGCATATAAATACAGAAAGAAAGTCGCTCCGTTGTTGACGTCAACCGAAACACAACTATCTTTTATCGACTCTGCGTTAATGATGAGAATTAGAAAAGATATGGAACCAAAACTTGGTAAGGTGATATGCTCTATTGTATTGTATGAAAAAGTGATACATGCAACAATATTGTTAAACAGAGAAGATTATCCTATTCTCATGATTTCATTTGATAACAGCAACAAAGGGACTAATCATGAGTCACTAATTCTGGATGCAATATTGCCACTGGTTTACCGTTACTTTACCAGGACCTAAATCTGTAACGAAGTAGTTGTTGCATCGAGCAGGGTTGGTTCATCTTACGGTCATAAAATGAGCAGTCCAGCAAATCAATATACCTAATTGCACGATACTATTGAACAGTTCTTCGATTGTGTCAATTTTTTTTACTGCTAACGTATTTGTCATTGAGGCATCAATCATTCTATCTCTTCTCCTCCCATGTTATCAAAATCAATATTTAAACATACAGACGACACGTTTTTCGTTCCAAAGACTTGGGAAGGATGGTGTGAGTGCCCGTACCGAATTCGAATGCGAGCGTTTGGATTTCATGTCCTGTCATACTATTTTCTGTTTCGCAGCATCCGATGGATAGTATGATATTTGTTCCGAACGATCTTATTCATGTCAAGCTCATAAATAGTAAAAAGCACTTTCTAGTTAAGCCACGATATATATTGGACCACTACAAAGATAGTTTTTGAAATGACTTGACCAAAATCGCTAAATTCTGAGGTCTAGTGATGAAATGTCACGGTTGCCTTTGAATTCATTACAGTTGGATTCGTCGCTAACTGATCGAATAGTTTGTGGTTTTATATAAAGTAGATGACAAATGCCACAAATGATACTCACAAATAGGATTCGTCATCGTCTTTATTATCGGGTCATGCTAACATATGGTAATGAATTGAAAAAGAAGCTTGCTTACAGCTCGGGCGGCTTTCAATAAAACCCATGGCAATTGAACAAGCGTGTAACCACCAATGTTCCAAATATGGAATATTATACCGTTCCGTAGGGTGTTTAGAGCCGTTTTTCACATACAAACATGATTGTAAATTGCAAGCTAAAAAATGAACACAGTTATAGCGACATTCGTAGTAGCTCTAATTCTACGTGTACCCTTAGTACCAGAGGACAAATCTGAAGGAGATGTTTACCTGAAAGTCATGGTATTGGACATGGTTTCCATTTCGTTTCATATGGTTGTCGTATATTCAAAGCATCGAACGTCAATTAGCATGCAATGTTCTAGGCAGACCTTGGTCAAAAATTGCTTGATTTCCTCTCGTGCCCACTGACTTCGTTTTTTCACCTCTTCCTCCTAACAAGAAACCTTGCTGTAAACATCGCATCAGATTCCGTGATGTTACCATCACCTATGCCGTAGAGGGCACATAGGAACTTCATGACGTCTACATTGATCCTTATTCCTGACGACAATTGCCCTAGCTTAGATCGCATGTTCTTCAGTTTTTTTTGGTTCTTAGGTCTACGGCAATCGGAATGTATAGACAAATATTTTTGCTCCCGTTCCGCTATCCAATCTTTGAACAAGCTCTGATACTAATTGTTTAACTCCGCAAATCTCGCATTTTCTATCAGCCATAACTATTTTGCTTGTATATCCGCTTGTAAGATAATAGCGTTTAGTTCGTTATCACATCGCTACCACATGTAACACTTATAGGTAACAACTCTGGTTAGAAAATCAGTATTCCGCAAATAGCTATTTTGGCGAACAAGTTACATCAAGATCCCCTAATTTCAATCAGCTTAACCGATTACTTTTAAGGGTCAGAAGTGAGATGAAATATATCCTTGCAAAAGATTTTGGTACGTGCGCCACCAAGTCTGGCTCACAAACTGGAGGAGATCCTGAGACACCACTACGACGTTCGAACAGAAATTCGAGAAGATGACAGTAAAGGTATCTGCGAAATAGAGGCAAGAATAACAAGGAACTGGATCACAATTTGTAGATTTGCTCCTGACGAGAATTTAGAAGATATACTTACGATGTTTAAAGTGAACCTTGAACTAAAAAAAAGATAAAAGGAAGATCTGTTGCTTCTTGTCGGACATCGACTAGTGATATCATACTCCAGGCGAAGTAGAAACCAAATCTATGCATGACCGTTCTCTCCGAGTTATTAAGTTAGGTCGAATTTGTCTCTCCACCGAGTCGGACCAATGTTTAGTATTCATTATACTATGAGTAAATGAAAGAGACGGGAGTGTGCCCCACAAGGTAATTGGTGGGGCGCGTTGAATCCCTCATAAGCAAGAATAACCGTACACACACTTTCGTCCCTCGTTTTGTCGCTTTTTCTGACTGTATTTCCATTTGACGGTAAACTTGACGCATTTGACGAATATTTAAATAGATTATTTATCTATAACTAGACTATGTACTGAGTTATTATTAATACTACTGGTTGGACCCAAGTTAGCCCGTTTTTACCGAGATTTACTTCTATGTCCATATTCCGTTCGATGTTAGGCACCAAAAGACA
>Ga0153924_1000627_pt1 | contig 21361 bp, 19 predicted proteins | sample TSNJ008MetaG_FD_104709 | JGI IMG/M metagenome (GOLD analysis project Ga0153924, IMG submission 104709) | Attine ant fungus gardens microbial communities from New Jersey, USA - TSNJ008 MetaG | ecosystem: Host-associated > Fungi > Mycelium > Unclassified | place: USA: New Jersey, Wharton State...
GGAAATCGGTCAAGTAAATGATATGAAGTTGAAAGAAAGTTTAATTCATGAAAGGACGCCACATTTTTATTCTTTCAACAATTTGAACGACGTTCAGATTTTTATTAGTGGCAATATCGTAAACAGTTTGCGGTATGCATAGGGTATATAGATGAAAAAATATGGTTTAAACGAACTGAGAAAAATGTATTTGGAATTCTTTGAAAGTAAAAATCACTTAGTTGTGAAAAGCTTTTCTTTGGTTCCACATAATGATAATAGTCTGTTATTAATAAATTCCGGAATGGCTCCGTTAAAACCTTATTTCACAGGGCAAGAGATTCCTCCCCGAAAAAGAGTGACTACATGCCAGAAATGTATCAGAACCGGTGATATAGAAAATGTAGGAAAGACAGCAAGACATGGGACATTTTTTGAGATGTTGGGAAATTTCTCTTTTGGAGATTATTTTAAGAAAGAAGCAATCCAGTGGTCATGGGAGTTTATTACAGAGGTGGTAGGACTAGAGTCCGATCGATTGTATCCATCGGTTTTTGAGGAAGATGACGAAGCATTCCGGATATGGAATGAACAGATAGAAATACCAGAAAACAGGATATTTAGATTTGGCAGAGAAGAAGATGGCTCCAGCGATAACTTTTGGGAGCATGGTGCTGGCCCGTGTGGGCCGAGTTCAGAGATATTTTATGACCGCGGCGAAAAATATGGATGTGGTAAACCAGACTGTACGGTGGGGTGTGAATGTGACCGATACATGGAAGTGTGGAATAATGTATTTACTCAGTTTAATGGTGATGGAAACGGTCACTATGAAGAATTAGCACAAAAGAATATTGATACTGGACTGGGATTAGAACGATTAGCTGTGGCAGTACAAGATGTTGATACTATTTTTGATGTTGATACGCTTAAGGCTTTGAGAGATAAAGTGTGTGAATATGCTGATGTGTTTTATAATTCTAATGCGGACCAGGATGTTTCAATCAGACTTATTACAGATCATATTCGTTCTGCGACATTTATGATTTCAGATGGGATTATGCCTTCTAATGAAGGCCGTGGCTATGTCCTTCGAAGACTCATTAGGCGTGCAGCCAGACACGGCAGATTATTAAATATCAATAATAAATTTTTAGCGAAGTTAAGTGAAACAGTAATCGCAGAGTCAAAAGACGGTTATCCTGAATTAGATGATAAAAAGGATATGATTTTTAAAGTCTTGACAGAAGAAGAAAATAAATTTAACAAGACTATTGATCAAGGACTGACCATTTTAAATGAGATGCAGACAACAATGGCTCATAATAATAGTACGATATTATCCGGAGAAAATGCATTTAAGTTATATGATACTTATGGATTCCCACTAGATTTAACAAAGGAAATTCTGGCGGAAAAGGATTTAGAAGTTGACGAAGCAGGTTTTAACATCGCAATGGAAGAGCAGAGAGTCAAAGCTAGAAATGCGAGAAAAGCAACAAATTATATGGGGACGGATGCGAGTATCTACGAAGAACTTGATCCGATGCTTACTACAGAATTTGTCGGATATGATACACTTACTTGTGTTTCCGATATTATTGCAATGGTTACATCAGATGAAGTAACCGCTATATTAAGTGAAGGTCAGGAAGGTACTATATTTGTCAATGTAACACCTTTTTATGCAGCTATGGGTGGCCAAGATGCTGACAAGGGCGTTATAACTTTTGGTGAATCACAATTTTTAGTGACCGATACAATAAAGTTATCCGGAGGCAAAGTTGGCCATGTGGGTACAGTGGCAAAAGGCACTTTCCAAATTGGTAATCAGGTTGAATTATCAGTAGACGAAACAATCAGAAATGCGACAGCTAAGAACCATAGTGCAACGCATTTATTACAAAAGGCATTAAAAGTGGTTCTTGGAAATCATGTAGAACAGGCAGGCTCTTTTGTTACAGCCGAGCGGCTGCGCTTTGATTTTACACACTTTTCGGCAATGACAAAGGAAGAAGTCATAAGCGTAGAGGCTATTGTAAATGAGCAAATATTAAAGGCAATCCCAGTGGACACTAAGGTAATGTCAATAGAGGAAGCTAAGAAAACCGGTGCAATGGCTTTATTTGGTGAAAAATATGGTGATAATGTCAGAGTCGTATCTATGGGTGATTTTTCTAGCGAGCTTTGTGGCGGTACGCATGTTAAAAATACAAATAATATCGGATTGTTCAAAATCATTTCCGAAGCGGGGATTGCGGCAGGTATAAGAAGGATAGAAGCATTAACTGCAGCCGGTACAGCTAAGTATTATGCGGATATTGAACATGAATTATTTAGTGCTGCGAAGACAGCAAAAACAGAGCCAAATTCTTTGGTAAAAAAAATTGAGGCAATGCAGGAAGAGATGAAGGCACTGCATCAGGAAAATAATAAACTTAAAAACAAGTTAGCCAATGATTCCCTTGGGGATATTATGAATCAGGTAAGAGAGATCAAGAGTGTCAAATTCTTGGCTGCTAAGATAAATGATGTAGATATGAATGGTCTAAGGAATTTGGGTGATAAGTTAAAGGATCAGCTGGGTGACGGTGTGGTATTATTAGCATCCTCCCAGGGTATAGATAAGGTTAGTTTAGTTGCATTTGCTTCCGAGGCGGCAATGTCTAAAGGTGCACATGCAGGTAATTTAATAAAAAATATAGTAGCTATCGTAGATGGCGGCGGTGGCGGCAGGCCTAATATGGCACAAGCAGGAGGTAAAAGACCTGATCAAATTGATGCTGCATTAGAAAAAGCTACTGAAGTACTAACTAATCAACTGTAATAAAAAACAAGGAGGAGATTTACAGATGAAACAAAGAAGATTCAAATTTTTGATAGTTATTGCAGTACTAATGATAACTATACTAGCTTCAACAATATCTGCCTTAGCTGCGGATGACACGGTAGAAGCGGAAGGCCTGAAAGTATCAGTTTCGGCTGACAAGGAGAAATATGGCAAAGGTGATATTCCAAAATTATCATTGAATATCGAAAATACAAACGATTTTGATATTGAGGATATCGCCGTTAACTTTGTTATTCCGGATGGACTGTCTGCTGTATCGAAAGACAAGACAGAAATCAGTGAATTAGTTGCCGGTGCAAGCGAATCTGTATCAAAGGAGCTTAATATTGTCGCTGAGGTAACAGGCAGTACCAGTAATTATTATATTTTCATCATCATTGGTATCGCAGCGGTAGTTGTAATTGCTGCAATTATTATTATTTTACTGCTTATGAAGAAGAAAAAAGCCAAAGCAGCAGCAACCCTGCTTGTATTGGTTGTAAGTGCATCGTGTCTGCTAAACCCAAATATGATAAATGTTTCGGCTACAGAACCAACTACTCAGGAGACAGAAGCCGATGATAATTCGGATGTTTCAACAGTTTCAAACGCTGATTATAAAAGAGTGTCGGTACATGATCCGTCAGTAGTAAAAGATGGTGATACATATTATATATTTGGCTCACATTTAGCATGGGCGAAAAGTACGGACTTAAAATCATGGTCTTTATTCACTAATAATGTTAAAACGAAATATGCTACAATATTTGAAGAAGGCGTTGCATGGGCGAAATTAACCGATTCGACCTATAATCCATCTGGCAATATGTGGGCACCGGATGTAATTTATAACAAAGACTTGAAAAAGTGGTGCATGTATATGAGTATAAATGGAGATGACTGGCATTCTTCCATAGGTATGGCAACTTCTGATACAGTTGATGGAGATTACACCTATGCAGGTACTGTTACCTGGTCGGGTATTGATTCGGAAGAAAGAGCCAAAATGACAGATATCTATGATGTACTAGGTGAAGATGCGGATATCACCAGATATAAAACTGATCCTATTGGTTCAACAAGTGCTAAAGTGAATGCGATTGATCCTAATGTATTTTATGATGAGGATGGTCAGTTATGGATGATTTATGGTTCTTGGTCTGCAGGTATTTATATACTTAAATTGGATAATTCAACTGGATTAAGAGACTATAATACAACTTATAAAACAGAATCAAACACTTCAGATGCATATTTAGGTGATAAAATTGCAGGTGGTAATTATGTATCCGGTGAAGGTGCATATGTACTATACATGAATGGATACTATTACCTATTCTTGTCATATGGCGGATTATCTGCGGCTGAAGGATATCAAATGAGAATTTTCCGTTCAGAAAAGCCTAATGGCCCTTATGTGGATCAAAACGGCGCTTCTGCAAAATATACTACATGGCAGGATAATAAGACTAGCAATATAGGATATAAATTATTTGGCAGTTATACCATGAAGGGTATTGCTACGGTGCAAGTGGCACAAGGGCACAATTCCGCTTTTATTGATGATGACGGCAAAGCGTATGTTGTTTATCATACAAGATTCGCTACTACTGGTGAAGGGCATGAAGTACGTGTTCACCAATTGTTTACTACAGAAACAGGCTGGCTTGTGGCTGCTCCGTATGAATATTCAGGTGAGACTGTTCCTAAAACCGGCTATGACACTTCAGAAATTGTCGGAGAATACGAATTTGTGAAACATTTGAACACTACTTATTATCACAAATCAGGAACCACAGCAGTAGGTATCGTAGGTGCAGAAAAAGATTCAAAAACTGTTACTGCTGCTAAAGAAATCCAAGTGGGTGACGATACCTATAAAATAGGTATTAAAATTACATATAATAAAAAAGGCGGTACACGAATCACATTGAATGAAGATGGTACTGTAACCGGCAGTCTTACAGGTACATGGAAAGTTACTGAAGGAACTGATAATGTGACATTAAATTTAGATGGTAATGAATATTCAGGTTTATTCGTACAGCAAGCGAATGAAATTACTACCAGAGACCAGACAATGACATTCACTGCAACAGGGAACAATGTTACAGTATGGGGAATAAAAACGAAGTGATCAGTGAAATCTGACAAGTTAGGATTGACTTTATTTGCAACTACATAAATCTTTTTGTAAAAAAGAAGTTGACGTATGTAAAATATATGCTATAATATTTTTAGTGCAAAAAAATACCCAAACAGTTGTATTATGCACAATACGCAACTGGAGGGAGGTTAGGTGATACTATGTCAAATGTTATCGTTAAAGAAAACGAGTCTTTAGATAGTGCTCTACGCAGATTTAAAAGAAACTGTGCTAAAGCCGGTATTCAACAAGAAATCCGCAAAAGAGAACATTACGAAAAACCTAGTGTAAGACGTAAGAAGAAATCTGAAGCGGCTAGAAAACGTAAATTTAATTAATGTGCATAAAGATGCTATTGATATTTATCAGTAGCATCTTTTTATGTGTGCCGGGCATGACACTAATCTAACAATCTATAGAAATTTATCTTATCTAAATCGAAAATATAACAACCACGAAGCTATTTATAAAGTTGCGAATGATAATTCTTATATAAAGTGCTTTTGCAAAGCGCTCAAAACGCTCCGTCATGTGTAAACAGCATGATTTAATGTATTTTAAAACATGGTCTCACATATAATTGAGTAAATAAAACAAAAGGATTATCTAATATGGGAAATAGTAAACATCAAATAAAGGAACAAGTAGCACATGTTTTGAATCTGCCACAGGATTTAGTTCTAGGCAGAGCAATCCTGTCGTTTATCGGACGGAATGAAGTGTATATTGAGAATTATACCGGAATAGCAGAATATAATAGCAACAGTTTGAAGATTGAGACAAAAAATGGATTGATTAATTTCAAAGGAAAAAATCTTGTCGTAGATTATTATACATATGATGAAATGAAAATAGTCGGGACAATTGATGAAGTAAAATTTGAGTAAGAGGGGGTATTATATTGCAGCATAAGATTCTTAATTATATCAAGGGAAATTTAACCGTAAAACTGATTAGTACAAATCCGGAAAGATTTTTTAATATATGCGCAAAGAAAGGCATATTGATTTGGAATATTATAAATAAAGGGGTCTATTGTCACTTTAATATTAGTATAAAAGACTTTATGACTTTAAAAGATATTTTACATAAAACAAACAGCAGAGTAAGGATATTAAACAAAAAAGGAGTTCCGTTTTTTTTATATAAAAATCGAAAAAGAAAAGGATTTGCAATAGGAGGTATCTTATTTTTAATGCTATTATATTGTTTGTCCTTTTTTATATGGGATATTTCATTAGAAGGAAACTATTCATATTCTGAAGGAGAAATCGTAGATTTTTTGTCGGAAAACAAGATTACACATGGATTGTTAAAAGGTAGTATAGATTGTGATGCAATTGAGAAAAGTATTAGAAACAAGTATTTTGATGTTACCTGGGTTTGCGCAGAAATAAATGGTACTAGATTGATTATTCATATAAAAGAAAATTTTGACAGTGAGGTGGTTCAAAAAGAAACCGATCCATATGATCTGGTTGCAAATAAAGATGCAGTGATTACATCTATTATTACCCGCAGTGGAACACCTTTAGTAAAAGCAGGCACTGAAGTAAAAGAAAATGATATTTTAGTTACAGGTGCGGTAGATGTATATAATGAGATAGGTGAAATAGACCATACAAACTATGTAAATGCGGATTCTGATATCTATGGGCAGACAATATATGAATATCAAGATACTTTTACGATGGATTATATCATAAAAGAATATACCGGAGAAGAATATAAAAATTACTATTCGGATTTGACTAAAATTAAATTCTTATTTAAGATGAATGATAATCACTATGAAAAATATGATGAAATATCTGAAGATACACATTTTAAAATTCTTAGAAACTATTATCTACCGATTCACTTTGGCAATATTCAGTATAAAGAATATGTAGAAATAGAGAAAAAGTATACAAAAGAAGAAGCCGAACAGATTGCTAATAAAAAATTAGAGTTATTTTTAGAAAATTTGACGAAAAAAGGTATTCAAATAATAGAAAAAAATGTTACAATAGATGTTGGTGAAAAATACTGTAAATCTTATGGAACAATTGATGTTATTGAGCAGTTAGGAAAAGTAAGCACCATTGATATGAATGTGGAAGGACCAGAGGAAAAATGAGCATTATAGAAAGCATAATAGATATTCCATCAGAATATGCCAAAAACGTATTTGGTGAATTTGATTATTTTATTAAAAAAGTTGAAAAAGCGCTGCATGTAACCATTATCTCCAGGAATTCAGAACTCAAGCTGATAGGTGGAGAAGTCAATACAAAAAGAGCAAAAAAAGTATTTGAGCAGTTGATTGAACTTTCAAGGAGAGGAAATGATATTGCGGAGCAAAACGTTGATTATGCCTTATCGCTTGTACTAGAAGACAAGGTAGATGCCTTGGTTGAGATAGATAATGATATTATTTGCAGAACTATAACCGGAAAGCCGATTAAACCAAAGACATTAGGGCAGAAAACCTATATTGATAGTATTAGGGAAAAAATGCTTGTCTTTGGAATTGGCCCTGCCGGAACAGGAAAGACCTATTTAGCAATGGCGATGGCAATACAGGCATTTAAAAAAAATGAAGTAAACCGTATTATTTTAACGCGTCCTGCGATAGAAGCCGGTGAGAGCTTAGGTTTTTTACCGGGAGATTTACAAAGTAAAGTAGATCCATATTTAAGGCCTCTTTATGATGCATTATACGAAATTATGGGAGCAGACGGGTTTCTTCATAATTCCGAAAAAGGTTTGATTGAAGTTGCCCCGCTGGCATATATGCGTGGCAGAACTTTAGATAATGCGTTTATTATACTGGATGAAGCACAGAATACAACACCGGCTCAGATGAAAATGTTTCTCACAAGAATTGGATTTGGTTCTAAGGTTATAATAACCGGTGATAAGACACAAAAAGATTTGCCTTATAATGCGGTATCCGGATTGGATGTGGCATTTAAAGTTTTGCATAAGTTAGACGATGCGGCATTTGTCACATTAACGAATCAAGATGTTGTAAGGCACCCGCTTGTGCAAAAAATCGTTAAAGCATATGAAGAATACGAAAAAAAGACAGAAATAAAAAAACAAAAAAGAACAGTAGAACGTAAGAGATAGTCAAGTGCCTCAATTATTGTTTGATAGCAGAGCAAAGCGTGCGGTATGGAGGATTTTTATGACAATTAATTTCATACAGGATTATGATTTAGATTTAGGATTTTGCAAGAATCAGTTGGTAGAAGAAATAATCGGACAGGCTGTTGACTATATGGATTGTCCCTATGAAATAGAGGTTAATGTAAGCTTTACCAATAATTCTAATATTGCAGATATCAACAAAGAATACAGAGATATTGAAGATGCTACGGATGTATTATCTTTTCCTATGATAGAATATTATAATCCGGGAGATTTTACCTTTTTGGAAAACAGCATTTTTGAATTTAATCCGGATACCGGGGAACTTATGTTGGGAGATATTATTATTTCTTTAGATAAGGTTGTAGAGCAGGCAATTGAGTATGGACATACTGTGGAGCGAGAATTAGCGTTTTTAACAGTCCATAGTATGCTTCATCTATTTGGATTTGATCACATAGATGGTGATGAGAGAATCATTATGGAAGATAAACAAAAGGAGATATTAAACAATCTGGGTATTCACAGATAGAATATGGAGAAATTTATAATGGAAAAAATAAAGAATTTTATAACTTCGAATAAAAAAGCAGTGAGTATTATTGGGGGAATCTCATTAGTGGCAATTATTGGTGTTATCATTCTGGTTATTGTAAACGGAAGAGGAGGAACAACCGAGGAGCAGACTCAGAATCCAACAGAACAGACTACTTTGGAAAACACTGCTGAAGAGACGACAAAGTCTCAGGAGAAGAAAACATACAGTTTTCTTACAGGAGAACCTACAGCCAAAAAAATTGCATTAAGAAGACCGATTGCTGTTATGTATAATAACGTTAAAGAAGCCATACCCCAGTCAGGCATAGGTAATGCCGATGTAATCTATGAAGCTCCGGTAGAAGGCAGTATTACCAGACTTATGGCTATTTTTGAAGATTATGATAACCTTGATCGAATCGGATCGGTCAGAAGCAGCCGGTTATATTATGCACATTGGGCAGTCGAGTATGATTCCATTTATTGTCATTACGGACAATCCGCATATGCATTAGATTTTCTTAACAGCGATATGATTAATACTTTAAGTGGGCTGGATAGTATTGGGACAACCGTATATTATCGAACCAGTGACAGAGCAGCACCGCATAATGTATTTACCAGTGCTTCCGGAATAAAGGCAGGAATCTCAGCCAAAGGATATCGGACTGATTACGAATCAAGTTTTGATGGACGTTTTCGATTTGCAGAGTTTGGCAAAACTGTTAAGCTATCTGATAATTTTATTGCAAATAATGTCAATTTGGGTTATTCTATTAACAATCCATGGTTTGAATATAACAAAAAAACAAAAACCTATGCCAGATTCCAGTATGGTGCGTCGCATATTGATGATCAGACGAATGAACAGCTGGTTTGTACTAATATAATCATTCAATTTTGCGATTATGAATTATACCCAGATGGTAAAAGTTTAAGCTTAGGTCATATCGGCAGTGGTTTGGGTATGTATATTACTAATGGAAAAGGGATCAATATTACCTGGAAAAAGGATTCCGCTACGGCAGTTACCAAATATTATAATTCAGATGGTGATGAAATTACGTTAAATACAGGTAAGACATGGATATGTATTGTATTAACAAATAATAAAGGTAATGTAGTGATTAGTTAAAGGATATAAATTTATGACAAACGATATATTAATAGAGAATGCAAAAAAAACAATGAAAAACTCCTATTCGCCTTACTCTGAGTTCAAAGTAGGTGCGGCTGTTCTTACGAAAGACGGTAAAATATATACAGGATGTAATATAGAAAATAGTTCGTATGGAGCAGCCATTTGCGCAGAACGAACTGCGATTTGTAAAGCAATCTCTGAAGGAAGTACTGATTTATATAAGATTGCAATCGTTTCATCAAGTGAAGACTTTACATTTCCATGCGGAATATGCAGACAAGTGTTAAGTGAGTTTATGTTAGATGGTATTGTGGTTTTAGAAGATAAAGAAGAAGGGATAAAAGAATATGCTGTGAATGAGTTGTTCCCTAATGCATTTCTTTTAAAGGATTAGTATGGCAAACAGAAAAAATAACAATTTTATTGTTCAGGGCAGTATTTTAGCGTTTGCAGGTATTTTAGTCAGAATTATCGGACTTGTTTACAGAGTGCCGCTAAATAATATTCTTGGGGAAGAGGGGACAGGATACTATTCTGCAGCGTATGATGTATATTCCATTTTATTATTACTATCATCCTTAAGCCTTCCCTTAGCAGTATCCAAACTTGTATCTGCCAGAGTTGTGGTCGGTGAATATAAAAATGCTTTTAAAATTTACACCAGTGCGATCGTTTTTGCCTTATTGATAGGATTGGCTTCCGGATTCATCGCTTTTTTTGGAGCTGATTTTTTTGCGAATTTAATGGGATATCCTTCTAGCGCAGCAGCACTTAAAGTATTGGCTCCGACTCTGGTGATGATGTCTGTTGTAGGTGCATTACGAGGGTATTTCCAGGGTCTGGGCACAATGGTCCCAACTGCATTTTCTCAGGTTTTAGAGCAGATTGCAAATGCAATAGTCAGTCTGGTTGCTGCAAAGCAATTATATGATATAGGTACTAAAATAGATGAAAGCCGGCAGACCGCCAGTACCGGCAGTGCCTATGGTGCGGCCGGAGGAACCTTGGGAACTCTTATCGGAGCGTTTATTGCTCTAGCTTTTCTGGTTGTTGTCTATCTTATGTATCAGAAGCGTTTTAGAAGAAAGATTCAAAGAGACAGAAGCCGGAATCAACTTGAATATTCTGAAGTTTACAAAATGATTATTGTGACAATTGTTCCGGTATTAGTTAGTACTACAATCTATAATTTCAGTAACTTAATAGATAGCGGAATATTTGCTAATATCATGGAATATCTAGGGCAATCGGAAAAGGAACGTGCTTCTATGTGGGGAATTTATAGTGGGAAATACAAAACATTAACAACGGTTCCTATTGCTGTAGCATCAGCATTGGCGTCTTCTATCGTTCCGAGTATTGTAAGTTCTCTCGAAAAAGGGGAAAAGGGTCAAATTGTGAATAAAATTGATTCTTCGATTAAATTTACAATGTTAATTGCCATTCCCTGCGGCATTGGATTAATGGTTTTGGGGGAACCAATTATTAATATGCTATTCCCGAACGCCGGATATATCGAAGAAACAACCAGATTGATGATGTTTAGCCTGTTTACCGTATTAACCTTTTCATTATCTACGATAACAAACGCAATATTACAAGGAATCGATAAATTAAAGATACCAATTATAAATGCCGGTATATCATTAGGAGTCCATGTGGTTTTACTGCCGATAATACTCTTAGTATTTAAGTGGAGCATTTACGGTGTTGTTTTTGCAGATTGCATTTTTGCTCTGATTATATGTATCTTAAATGACAGGGCTATTAAAAAATATGTAGGATATAAAATAAAGATATTTAAAACCTTTATATTGCCGCTTGGGGCTTCCATAATTATGGGCACTGTTGCATTCGTATCATACAAAGGCATCTATGCATTGCTGCATAGTAATTCAGTTTCTACGCTGGTGGCTATTTTAGCTGCTGTGATTATATACTTTATGCTTTTGATTTTACTTAGAATTGTGGATGAAGCCACCCTGTATAGTATACCAAAAGGAAGTATACTTGTTAAAATTGCTAAGAGGTTTCATTTACTATAGATATATTTAACATAACGTTTTATTGACTATTTATTCGTACAATATTCATTTTCCTGTAAATTTAAAATGTATGAGTATAAAAATCAAGATATAAGCAGATAATATACATAATAATTGGACTACATCCAGGAGGTGTGACATGAAGAAAAAAATGTATATTGTCTGCTTTTTTGCATTGGCAGCTTTTTTTACAACGATATATTATGCCAGTTATAGCTATTCCTTAAAAAACAATACTAGCGATAATATCATAACAAAATATAATTCTGAAAATACCGGAACGCAGGATGAAAACCAGAACATAAGGGCTGTAAATGCTTCTGATGAACCGGTTGTACTAAGCAGTGCTGTCTGTACCATACAGGATTATAATTTAACTACGGATTATCTCACAGAGAGAGAATATACAATTCCTCTTGAATTAGTAGGAAAGTCTAGAACAGAAGTGATTGAATATATCGAAAATTATATGAGTAATCTATCTGACGAAGAAAAGGCAGTTACAAATTATGAGTTGATATCATTTTCAAATGATGAGATTGTGATTCGTAAAAGTTACAAAACAGAAAATGATGTTAACTATTCATACTGGGTACAACTTATAGCCGGAAAAGTGATTGTATATAAAGCTGACAAGTCGACTATTTATATAAAAACAGATATTGAATCAGATGATTTATCAGAAGAAGAACAAGGGATTTTAAAAGAAGGTAAATATATTACCGGTGTTCAAGAACTATTTAATTATCTGGAAAGCTGTACATCTTAAAAAACTAATGTTAAAATATGAATTAGAGTATATAGAATGGCTGATAAATACAGTATTATACATGAATGATATTGTGTTTTTCAGTGATTCTGTGAATATATAATAATATAAAATAAGTTGTCAATACATAGGAGATCCAAATGAAGAATAGAATTATAATTATTGGCGGCGGCGCATCAGGACTTGTTGCGGCAATTTCTGCAGCAAGGCAGAACAATATTGTGACTATATTAGAACACAAAGACAGGGCAGGTAAGAAACTATTAAGTACCGGTAATGGAAAATGTAATCTGACCAACAGCAATCAAAAAACTAAATATTATCATTGCGAAGATAAGAATTTTATAAAAGAGATATTTTCGCAGTTCGATTATAAAGATACTATGGACTTTTTTGATGGATTAGGTGTCTATTTAAGAGATAAAAATGGATACATTTATCCTTATTCAAACCAGGCTTCGTCTATTTTGGAAGTCTTATTATTAGAGTGTAAAAAACTTAGAGTTGAGATTATCTGCAATTGTAAGGTTGATGATGTCGAACCAATAAATGGCGGGAAAAATGGGTTTACTGTTTTAGCTTCCAGTAAAAAGTATGCTTGTGATAAACTCATTTTAGCTGCCGGCTCTAAAGCCGCTCCTCATACCGGTTCAGACGGCAGTGGATATAAATTGCTTGCAAAATTAAGTCATCATATTATTCAGCCGCTGCCTGCGTTAACAGCGCTTAGATGCAGTGATGAATTCTGTAGATTGCTTTCCGGCATTCGTACTGACGGCAGGATTTCACTCTATATAAACGGGCAGTCAGTTTCAATTGAGCAAGGTGAGATTCAATTGACTGATTATGGCATCTCGGGGATTCCGGTCTTTCAAGTGAGCAGATATGCTTCTAAAGCGCTAAAAGATAAAATGCAGGTAAATGCATTTATAGATTTTCTGCCCAATATGACTTTTGAAGATGCGCTTGTGATGTTTAAGAATAAAGTGAGAGCCTGTCCCGAAAAGACAGTTGCAGAACAGTTAATAGGAGTACTTAATAACAAATTATCAATCGTAATTATAAAAGAAGCAAAACTGAGCCCAAAACAACCAAGCAAAACATTGTCTGAAAAAGAATGGAATCGTTTTGTAAAATTAATTAAAAACTTCAGGTTTTCGGTTGCATCAACAAATTCATATGAACAAGCCCAGATATGTTGTGGTGGTGTTGATATAGATGAAGTATATGCCAGTACATTAATGTCAAGATTAATTGATAATCTTTATCTGGCAGGGGAAATATTGGACGTTGATGGGATTTGTGGCGGCTACAATCTTCAATGGGCGTGGTCTACAGGATATATTGCAGGATATCATGCAGGAAATGGAGCGGACAATGATACGTATCAATCAAATAAAGCTAAATCTTAATGAGGATGAAGATAAATTGTTACATATAATTGCTAAAAAACTAAGATATCAGAATATTGACAAGATTGAATATCAAATTGTAAAAAAATCAATTGATGCCAGAAAAAAAGACGATATTAAGATTGTATATTCTGTAGATGTAACAGTGCCACATGAAAAAGCAATAATAAAGAGAATAAATGAAAAAAATATTTTACTCACTATGCCACAGACATATCAATATGTTTCAAAGGGCAGGATACCTTTAACACATAGACCGGTCATTGTAGGAACAGGTCCGGCAGGATTATTTTGCGGTTATATGCTGGCGAAATATGGTTATCGTCCAATCATGATAGAACGTGGTGAAGATGTAGACAATCGGACGAAAAGCGTAAATGCATTATGGGAAAATAACCAGCTGAATCCCGAATCTAATGTGCAGTTTGGAGAAGGTGGTGCAGGGGCCTTTTCAGATGGTAAACTAAATACTTTGGTAAATGATAAATTAGGACGAAATGGTTTGGTATTAAATACCTTTGTAGAATTTGGTGCACCATCGGACATCCTTTATGATAATAAACCACATATTGGAACAGATATATTACGCGATACAATTAAAAATATGAGAAATAAGATTATCTCCATGGGAGGAGAAGTCCTCTTTAATACGAAATTAACGGATATAGTGATAGAAAACGGAGCGGTAAGCGCAATCGAAATAAATAGTAAAACAAAGCTTTCCTGTGATGTTTTAGTTCTGGCACTTGGGCATAGTGCCAGAGATACTTTTACGATGCTATATCAGAATAATATTATAATGGAAGCGAAGTCATTTGCTGTTGGAATCAGAATAGAACATCCACAGAAAATGATTAATGAATCACAATATGGGCATTCAGAACATCCTAAACTTCCCCAGGCGAATTATAAGCTGGCAACAAAAAGCTTAAATGGACGTTCTGTCTATTCTTTTTGCATGTGTCCGGGAGGGTATGTTGTCAATGCGTCATCTGAAAAAGGACATCTCGCTGTGAATGGCATGAGTTATAGTGAGCGGGACAGCAATAATGCAAATAGTGCAATTGTTGTATCAGTAACCCCTGACGACTTTTTTAGTAAATCTCCTTTAGACGGAATAAAGTATCAGCAAGATCTGGAAAAATCAGCCTTTGCGCATGGAAAGGGAAATATTCCGGTACAATTATTCGGGGACTTTTTAGAAAATATAGTGTCGGAAAAATTTGGTGAATTTGATAGTTGTGTAAAAGGCAATACCACATTCGCTAATTTAAAAGAGATTTTGCCAAAGGAGATTTCTGCTGCTATACAAGAGTGCATCCCCAAATTTGGCAGAGTAATAGAAGGGTATGACAGACCGGATGCTATTATGTCAGGCATTGAGAGCAGGACCTCATCTCCGATTAGAATCATGCGGAATGAACACTATGAATGCAATATAGCAGGTGTTTACCCTTGTGGAGAAGGTGCGGGATATGCAGGTGGTATTACCTCTGCTGCAATGGACGGAATAAAGGTATTTGAAGGGATATCAGACAAATTTGAAAGCTTTATTGATAAAAAATAATGACATTTATTAGAAAATAGTGTATGATTAGTGATATGCCATTTAGGAGGATACATTTATTGGACTATAGAAAAAAACTGAAAGATAAAAAAAGAATAGTGATTAAAATTGGATCGTCATCATTGACTCATCAAGAAACCGGATTTACAGATTTGTTGAAATTAGAAAAACTGGTACGTGTGTTAACGAACCTCTCTAATCAGGGGAAAGAAGTGATTCTCGTATCATCCGGAGCGATTTCGGTTGGAAAAAAGAAGCTTGGCGGAAAAAGTATAAAAGACAGCAATGATATTTCATACAAACAAGCTTGTGCGGCTGTGGGGCAGGCTCACTTAATGATGATGTATCAAAAGTTATTTTCTGAATACAATCAAGTATCCGCTCAAATATTAATGACTAAGGATACAATGATAAATGGCGAAAGCAGAATTAATGCACAAAATACATTTCGCAAATTATTAGAACTGGGTGTTATACCAATTGTCAATGAGAATGACACAGTTTCAACTTATGAAATAGAATTTGGAGATAATGACAGATTATCCGCCATTGTAACAGCGCTGGTAAATGCTGACTTACTTATTCTATTATCAGACATTGACGGTTTATATTCCGATGATCCAAATATTGTTCCAGAGGCATCTTTTATTAATGTAGTATCTGAAATTACCGATGATCTGCTGAGTATGGGAAAAGACACAAGCGGGAGCAGTGTCGGAACCGGTGGTATGTCTGCTAAATTAGCAGCGGCTAGAATCGCAACTCATTCAGGTGCCGAAATGATTATTGCAAATGGTAAGGATGTAGATATCATCCATCAATTAATAGACGGTGAAGATAAGGGAACGCTGTTTTTAGCGCATAAGAATAAGGATTTCTATTTAATGGATTATATTTCAAGTTAAGGAGGCTGCTTTATGAATCTTAAGTTAATTAAAAATGCAGAAAATGTTGAAGATAGTATATTGCTTGGAAATGATAAAATATTGGTAAAGGAATATTTTGATAGTAAATATCCCGGGATCAGGCAGGCAAAATATTATATTTATAACTTAACTACGAATGAAAAATATGAAATATTACCTAAATTTTTTAAATTAGATATATTCAGAATTGTAGATGCGGGCAAACGTAAAGAATATGTTTATTTTGTACAATATAACAATCATGATGGTGTATTTAACTTTGTGCGATATGATTATAAAACAAAAAAGATTTTAGTTCTTTATACGATTCATGAAGATATTAAGAAATTTTATACGGATAAGAAGCTGAGTATTTTTGTGCTTGATGAGAGCAATATTATTGTCCAAACCGAAAAATTAAGACGCAATTTAAGCGATAACTATGAAGGATATTTTGACTTTGAACTAATGCTATATATGTCAAAAGAAGGTAAATCCTATACTGTTGTGGATGAAAACTTCGTAAATAATGGAATTTCAGATATGATTCCGGTATCGGATAATCTATTAGCGATTAAAACCGGATTTTCTTTATTAGAAGACGACCGATATCAAATATTAGATAAATTTGAAGTATCGGTTGAGAGTGTAAGCTTAGTTAATACGAAACAATTGATTTCAGATTTAATTATTAATCAGAATTCAATCATTATGGATAATATCGACCAGGCTTATTATAAGCAGACGATTCCGTATATATCTGCTTCCGGAGACTATCTGATTTATTCAAAAATCGATAATGAAACCAGAGAAGAATCTATATTCTTTTATAATACGGTTAACAAGACGGTGCTGACTTGCATTAATAAGGATATTACGAATGCAAAAAAATTAGCACAGCCGCTGGTTATTCACAATAAACCATATATCAGAGTGAACAAAAGTAAAAAAACTGAATTTCTTAATTTAAAGAATAAAAAAATTGAACTATCCTTTGCGAGTGATAAAATAATTAACGATATATGTGGTGATATTTTTATTATAACCGAGCAAAAAAAGGGGTTATTTGGAAACATTAAAAATTATATTTGTGTTTATAAATATCCAACTATGGCGATATTACATAGTGAAAAAGGTGAATATCGTTATAGTTTGTACGATGGAGATTCATTGTATATTTTCGAGAAATAATTAGACGAAAGGTTTTGTAATGAAGAATACAGGATTGATTTTAGAAGGCGGTGCAACACGAGGTGTATTTACTGCCGGTGTATTGGATTTACTTATGGAAAGAGATTTGTACATTCCATATGTAATTGGGGTATCTGCCGGTGCTTGTAATGCTTTAGGATATGTCGCTAAGCAAAAAGGAAGAACCAGAAAATGCATGATTGATTCTCTTGAAACTGATAGATATGTCAGCATAAAAAAATTTATTAAAGATAAAATGTTATTTGATATGGATTTGATTTTTGACAAATTTCCGAATGATTTAATACCATTTAATTATGAAGCATTCTTCTCATCAAAGCAGAGATGCCTGATTGGTATGACGAACTGTCTGACCGGAGAACCATTTTTTTTAGAAGAGAGAGAAGATAAAATAAAATTGATGAATGGATGTCGTGCTTCTAGCAGCTTACCGTATATTTCTCCGGTTGTAGAAATAGATAATATTCCAATGTTGGATGGAGGTTTGTCAGATGGAATTCCAATTAGGAAAGCACTTCATGATGGTATTAAAAAAAACGTAATCATACTGACAAGGCCGAAGTATTATAGGAAAGTCCTCCCGAAAAAGCAATCCAATTTAAGCAGATATGTTTATAAAGAGTATCCTATGTTAAGTAAATCTATGGACAGACGCCGCTCTATGTATAATAAAACCATGGATTTAATTGAAAGGCTGGAGGAAGAAGGCCGTGTTTTTGTAATCAGACCGCAGGTAACACCGGTAGACCGAATGGAGCAAAATCCCAAGATCCTTATGGAATTTTACAATCATGGATATGAATATGCAGAAAGCATTTATACCGATATAGTATCATTTTTATATCAGGATATATCATAATCACGCGACATGGAGGAATAGTGTGAAAAATAAGCTTGATAGCTTATTTTTCACACACAAATTTGAGTCGCAGGCGACTCAAATATTGCCTGATCGCAGAGCCAAATCTGACATTTGGCTCGCGTGTCGGCACGCAGAGCGCACGACATGGAGGAATAATATGGAGCAGAGTAGATTAGACAGAATCAATGAATTAGCAAGATTATCTAAAAACAGAGAATTGACCGATGCTGAAAAAAAGGAACAGCAAACATTACGCGGTGAATATATTGCTGCGTTCCATAACAATTTGCGTGGCCAGCTGGATCAAATAAAAATTAAAAATCCGGATGGAACAATTGTTAATTTAAAAGACAGAAAAAAAGGCGACAGTAAACTTACGCAATAGGTATAGCTTAACAAATCTGACAATTAGCTCGCGTGTCGGCACGCAAAGCGCGCGACATGGAGATATCGTATGGAAAAATCAAAACTTAGAGATAAAATACTAAAATTAAGAAACTCTTTAGACCCGACGATGAAAACTATATATGATGAAATTATATTTCAGTCAGTGATCCGGTTGGAAGAATATCAGTCAGCTGCGGCGATATATTGTTATATAGATTTTAAAAATGAGGTAAGTACAGAAAAAATTATCGCTCATGCATTTAGTCAGCAAAAAAAAGTTGCCGTTCCGAAGATTGATGCAGGAAAGATGAATTTTTACTATATAAAAAGCTTTGATGATTTAACACCAGGCTACTATAATATTATGGAACCTGCAACGGATCAGATAGCGGATGAACATGGATTTATGATTTTACCCGGCGTCGCATTTGACAAACAGGGGCATCGTATCGGCTATGGAGGCGGATTTTACGATAAATACTTATCCGCTCACAGGGACTTGTATAAGGCTGCAATTGCCTATGATTTTCAAATTTTGGATAGTATTACGTTTGAACCCCATGATATACCCATTGATATATTGATTAGTGAGAAAGGAAGGATTAAATATGAGTGACCTTATTGATTTAGGTAAAAAAGCAGTAGAAGTGTCAAATACTTTAAGCATTATGAGCACAAACACAAAAAATGCCGGTCTTGAAGCTGTTGCAAAAGCACTGGTAAAAAGAGCAGATGTAATTATAAAAGCAAACGCAAAAGATATTCAAAATGGTAAAGATAATGGTATGCATGAAGGTCTTTTAGACCGTTTGTTACTTACTGAGGAAAGAATTACTGGTATGGCTGAAGGCCTTATGCAGATAGTGGGACTGGAGGATCCTATAGGAGAAGTATCCACTATGAAGAAACGTCCTAACGGCCTTATGATTGGTGTAAAACGTGTACCAATCGGTGTAATTGGAATTATATATGAAGCAAGGCCAAATGTTACGTCAGATGCATTCGGATTATGTTTTAAAGCCGGTAATGCAGTGATCTTAAAAGGCGGAAGTGACGCAATTCATTCTAATTGCATGATTGTAGAGGTTATCAAAGATGCTTTGGAGAGTGTAAATATACCCGGTGACAGTGTAAATCTGATTAAAGACACAAACAGAGAGACAACAATTGAATTTATGAAGATGAATCAATACATAGATGTGTTAATTCCACGAGGAAGCGCAGGATTGATTAAAGCAACTGTAGAAAACAGCAAAATCCCGGTAATCGAAACCGGTACGGGAAATTGTCATATCTTTGTAGATGAAAGCGCTGATTTTGATATGGCATTAGATATTATTTATAATGCTAAAACCCAGAGAATCGGCGTATGTAATTCCTGCGAATCATTAGTGGTTCATGAAAAGATAATTGATAGATTTATACCTTTACTGGTGGAACGCTTGTCAGAAAAGAATGTAGAAATCCGCGGAGATAAAAAAGCAATGGCAGCATCTGATTCGGTTATTCCTGCTACTGATGAAGACTGGGGCAAAGAGTATTTAGATTATATTCTATCTGTTAAGACTGTTACTGATCTTGATGAAGCAATCAAGCATATTAATAAATATAATACAAAACACAGTGAAGCAATTATTACAAATGACTATCATAATTCCAATAAGTTTTTAGAAGGTATTGATGCAGCGGCTGTTTATGTCAATGCATCTACACGCTTTACAGATGGATTTGAGTTTGGTTTTGGCGCTGAAATCGGCATCAGTACACAAAAAATACATGCCAGAGGACCTATGGGATTAAAAGAATTAACATCATCAAAATACATTATTTATGGAAATGGGCAAATAAAGAAATAATATATCAGTACTTTTTGGCATAGATTATTATAAAAAGATATAAAGAGGTAATCTATGTATATAATTGAGCAGGAAGTGCTGTTTGGCTATGAAGATATAATAAGATATTCATTAAAGCTGCAAGAACAGTATAAAACGTTAGTACAGGTGCATTCAATAGGTTTCTCTCATGATAACAGAGAAATTATAATGATAGATATAGGTAAGGGAAGTCATTCATTAATCATAAGTGGAGGCGTACATGGAAGAGAAAATATAAATCCAATGGTACTTTTAGAAATGACCGAAGAGTATTGTAAAGCCTTCTATGGAAACAATAGCATGGATTCACTTAATGTAGTCAAATTATTAAAGAAGTTTACATTAAGTATCATACCTGTTCTCAATCCTGATGGATATGAGATAGCAAGAGCAGGATTTGATATTGTAAAAGACCGCAATCTAAGGGATTTATGTAAATCTAAGGAAATTCCTTCTTCTTTATGGAAATTTAATGCACGTGGTATTGATTTAAACAGAAATTTTAAGTGTAAATCTTTTATTCCCAGCAGATTTATGTTAAACCCTATCAGCGAAAA